>Ga0182015_10000991_pt1 | contig 39176 bp, 31 predicted proteins | sample 712P3MmetaG_FD_120478 | JGI IMG/M metagenome (GOLD analysis project Ga0182015, IMG submission 120478) | Permafrost microbial communities from Stordalen Mire, Sweden - 712P3M metaG | ecosystem: Environmental > Terrestrial > Soil > Wetlands > Permafrost | place: Sweden: Stordalen | collected...
CCGGAAAAAGAAGTCACTGTGTGTTGCGGGTCGACCGAGGCGATGATCTCGACTTTGCTGGCGATGTGCAATGCGGGGGATGGGGTGGTGATCTTCGAACCGTTTTACGAAAACTACGGACCCGATTCGGTATTGAGCGGGGCGCGGCCGCGGTTTGTGAAGCTGCGTCCGCCGGCAAGTGACGGTGGCGAGTGGACTTTCGACGAGAAAGATCTGCGGGCGGCGTTTGACAAGCACACGAAAGCCATCATCGTGAATACGCCGAACAATCCTACGGGCAAGGTGTTTGTGCGGGCGGAGTTGGAGTTGATTCGCGATCTTTGCGTGGAATTCGATGTGCTGGCGATCACCGACGAGATTTACGAACATATTCTGTATGACGGGACGGAGCACGTTTCGATGGCGTCGCTCGAGGGGATGCGGGAGCGGACGGTGACGATCAGCGGAATGTCGAAGACGTACAGCGTGACGGGATGGCGCGTGGGATGGGCGGTGGGACCGGAGAAGATTACGAATGCGATCCGGAAGGTGCACGATTTCTTGACCGTGGGAGCGCCGGCGCCGCTGCAGGAAGCGGGCGCGGTGGCGTTGAGTTTACCAGCGGAATATTACGCTCGACTGGCGGAAGGGTACCGGGTGCGAAGGGATCATTTGATTCCGGCGCTGGAGGCGGCGGGGTTTCAGTGCTTTCGTCCGCGGGGAGCTTATTACGTGATGACGGATATTTCTGGGTTTGGATTTGACGACGATGTCGCATTTACGAAGTATCTGGTGAAAGACGTCGGAGTGGCGGCGGTGCCGGGATCGAGTTTTTATCGGGATGCGCGGGATGGGGCGCGGCAGGTGCGGTTTGCGTTTTGCAAGAAACTTGAGACGCTCGATGCGGCGGCGGAGAAGCTGAAGAGGTTGCGGCCGCGGAAATGAACCCCAGGGGCCTGAAGCCCCATTGCATGTGGCGTCCGACGGCATCACTGAAGTCGTGCCCTCCCCGCAAACCCTTTCGCTAACGAATTCCGGAGCTACTGTGTGACTTCTCCGCGGGCTATGCGGTCGCCGGAGTTGCCAGAGGGATCAGTTTTGTAATCGTCGGCTTTGGGGTGGATGACGATCGCGGTGCGTTTCTGAAGAGCGAGTGGGCGCCATTGCTGAGGGTTACGTCGTTGTTCTCGAGCTTCAGATCGGCTTTGCCGTGTGTTTTCGGTAAGCTGGTGCAACTTTGGGACAAAACCGACCAGGCGATCCAAGTAAATACTAGTTGAATTGTGCGAATCCGCTTAGAGTGTGTGTTAACCCCCTAGAAATTTCACCAAGCCCTAACCCACCCCAGGGGAGTGGATTGAGGCCAAAATCGGGTAAGGCTCGAAAGGATCTTCTCATGGCAGCGTTGCGTTTCATGGCATCGTTGCGTTCTGCGCTTTGGCTTCTGCTGGCGCTGGTCGTCTTCGGGGCCGCTACCGAGCGGCAGGCACTTGCCCAATTACCACCGGGCACAACCCGAACTGGAACCTTTGTTTGGGACGGCGAAAAGTGGGAGCCGGTTGAGCCCACGCCCGTTGCTGTTTCCGCGCCTGCGCTGGTGAGTATCGCGATTGAGCCTCCCCCGCTGCCAGTCTATGTACAGCCCCCCTGCCCCGAGCCTAATCTGCTGTGGACCCCCGGCCACTGGTCCTACGATCCGATCGACGGCTACTTCTGGGTTCCCGGTGTGTGGGTGCCGGCGCCTTACATCGGCGCGCTCTGGACTCCTGGTTACTGGGGCTGGTCCAACGGCCAGTATGCCTTCCGCGAGGGCTATTGGGGACCACATATCGGCTACTACGGCGGTGTAAGCTACGGCGGCGGCTATATGGGCATCGGCTTTGCCGGCGGCACGTGGAATGGCGGTATCTTTGCCTACAACACCGCCGTGGTCCACGTGAACGTCAGCGTGGTTACCAACGTCTACGTCAACACGACCATCGTCGAACAAACCACCATCGTCAACACCAACAACGTCTCGTTCTCGGGCGGACCCAACGGTGTGCAGCACCAGCCCACGGCCGATGAGCAGGTCGCCGAGCACGATCAGCACGTCGCACCGACCGCGTTCCAGCAGCAGCATATTGCTGCGGCCAAGGCCGACACCAGCAACTTCGCCAAGAACAACGGCGGACACCCGAAGAACGTGGCCGTCGCGAAGCCGCTGGCCGAGGAGAAGCACAATCCGCCGGCCGGCTTCAAGCCTCCGGCGGCTAAGCCGGTCGCTGAGCTGGCCAAGGCTCAGGCATCGCCGGCCACTGTGGCGGCGGCCAAGGCGGCGACAACGAAGAACGCGGCGATCAAGGCTGCTCCGGCCAAGACCGAGGCGAAGGCAGAGCCAAAACCTGCGCCGAAGCCCGCGGCCCAGCCTGCGCCAAAGCCAGAGGCCAAGCCCGCATCGAAGCCCGCGGCCCAGCCTGCAGCCAAGCCAGAGACCAAGCCTGAAGCCAGGCCTGAAGCCAAGCCCGCGGCCCAGCCTGCAGCCAAGCCAGAGGCAAAACCCGCGGCCAAACCTGAGCCGAAGCCCGCGGCCAAGCCAGCGCCAAAGCCAGAGGCCAAGCCAGCGCCAAAGCCCGCGGCCAAGCCTACCCCCAAAAAGAAGCCTGAGGACGACAAGAAATAAAGCTACTCAAGGCAGAGATTTCGCGTTTTGACGCCGGTGATTTCACCGTAATCCCGATGTTACGATAGGTGTACGCCGGTGCAGATCAGCAGAACGGAAGGCCGGCAGGTGAAGGGCGCAGTCTACCAGCAGGTGCAGGTACAATGCGGATTCCTGGCGTCTGGGTTTTCTGCTAGCGGCGTCTCTGTCCGTCGCATGATCACCTCACTGAGATCTCTCCGGTAAATGGCGGACTGATCCGAGCAAAGTACCAAAACGCGTGACATGAAACCCGGTTCACCCGATCATCCATCGTCAGAAGCGAAGGACCTCGTTGTGTTCGACATCCTCCGGGAGTCGAACTGCGGAGATTGCGGAAAGCAGCTATTGCGCGGCGATTTCCTCTACATGGAGGGTAAACGACCGCTTTGCCTCACATGTGCCGATCTCGACCATTTGGTTTACCTGCCCAGAGGCGACACCGCTCTGACCCGACGTGCTCGGAAGCACAGCGCACTTTCCGCGGTGGTCGTTCGCTTTAGCAGAGCTCGCAAGCACTACGAACGCCAGGGAGTGCTGGTCGAAGAATCTGCACTGGAGCAGGCCGAGGCAGAGTGCTCGGCTGACGCTGAGCAGCGCAGTGTCCAGCGCGAGCGGGCCGAGATCTATCGCGATAAACAGGATCAGGTTCTCGCGATGCGAATGGCCGAATCGATTCGGCGGATGTTTCCAGGCTGCCCGCCTGAGGAGGCGCGGGCCATCGCAGCGCATACGTCGGTTCGGGGCAGCGGCCGAGTGGGTCGGACCGCCTCGGGGCGAGCGCTAGAGGATGAAGCGTTACGAGCGGCGGTGGTGGCATCCATCCGCCACAGGCATACGAAATACGATCGCCTTCTCATGAAGGGACTTGACCGCATGGATGCCCGAGACACAGTTCGCGACGACATTGATCGTGTGCTTGAAAGCTGGCGTCGCGCTCCTGGTTAGCGCCGGCGCTGTGTTCCGGAGATGGGCCCCGGCCGTCTTGCCCCATTGGGGGTGTCAACGGCATACCTGAAGTCGTGCCCCCGGCAAACCCTTTCGCTCGCGAGTGCCGGAGCTACTGTGTGACTTCTCCGCAGGCTATGCGGTCGCCGGAGTTGCCGGAGGGATCGGTTTTGTAATCGTCGGCTTTGGCGTGGATGACGATCGCGGTGCCGCCGTTGCTGAACAGCGAGTGTGCGCCATCGCTGAGGGTTACGTCGTTGTCCTCGAGCTTCAGATCGGCTTTGCCGTGCGCGTCGACCGTGAAATTCTTCATGTCACCGGCGTGGTGGCCTTCGGGATTTTCGAATCCGTGTTTCTTGCTTTCGGGATTGAAATGTCCGCCAGCTGATTTGAAATCGGGGGCATCGCATTTGGGGCTCTGATGAAAGTGAATGGCGTGCTCGCCGGGCGGAAGACCGTGAAGGTGAAGTTGGAGGCCGACGCCTGATCCTTGCTGCCACAGGGTGACGGTGCCTACGTCCTTGCCCTGGGCGTCTTTGAGTTCGACCTTGGTTTTGGCTGCGCTGGGAAGCGCAGTGAGGGCTATGAGCACGGCGAGGGCGATCGAGGAGCAGGCAAGATGTTTCATGCCGGGATTATAACGAATTTCGTGATGATCGTGGTGCAATTTGGCAACGCAGCAAGCCAGCCGAATGCCCGATGATTGCGTCGTAAAGGATGCGACCCTTCGGCGGCGCTACGCTGGCTGAGGGTAGGCTGCTTCGCGCGGTTCGCCCAGATTCCCTTCGGCTGCGCTTCAGGGGGCAGGCTTTCCCTGCGCAAAGGACGCTGGTTCAGCATGACGATCCACCGGCGCGCGATGCTTGATCCACAGGGAGGTGGAGTATACTGCGAAAAACTTTGAAATGTTTCCGGGGGAAGCACTCATGGCGTTGAATGCGGTGGAACAGGTGACGGAGCAGGTTCCGGCTGACGATTTTCAGGCGCTGGAAGAGAAGATTTACCGCACTATCGAGATGTACAAAACGGCGCGGCAGGCGCAGGCGGTAGCGGAACGCGATGCCGAGCGCGTACGGCAGCAACTGGGGGAACGTGACGAACAGGTGGCCGTGTTGCGGCGCGAGGCGGTGCAGTTGCGAAAAGAGCGGGAAGAGATTCGCGGGCGGGTGGAAAAGATGCTGCAGCAGATTGAGTCGATTGCGGAGGAGCGGGCGAGCTAAGAGTGCTGCTGGCGGCTTGCTGCAAGCTGTCCGGCTTCGCCAGATTTTAGTGTGCTCGATGAGGTCGGAGGAGATGGACGCTGAAAGCAGGTTTCTCGATTTCGCTCGACAATGAGTTGTGGAGGGGTTCAGGAGCAAGACGGTTATGGCTACGGCTACCAAGGAAGCGACATTGAAGGACATGCAGAGTGGCAGCGTGCGGGTGGAGATCTTTGATCAGGCCTACAACCTGCGAGGGTCGGATCCGGAATACATTTTGAAGCTGGCGGAGTACGTGGACGCGAAGATGCGAGCGGTGGCCGAAGCTACGAACACGATTGATACAGTGCGGCTGGCGGTGCTGGCGGCGCTGAACATTGCCGATGAATACCATCTTTTGAAGCGGAAGCAGGACAGCGGGGCAACCGATTACCAGAAGCGAGCGCATCTGCTGGCAGATGCGCTGGATGAAGTGTTGGGCGAGAACCGCAAGGCGGGCTAGCCTGGGACGGTCCGGGGCGCATTTTCTGGTTAGCGCTCGAGGCGAGCGCTCTATCGCAAGAAACAATTTTCCAGTCGAATGTGGTGGTGATTCCCAGCCCGTGCGCGGCGCTGCGCTTAGCTGGACGGCCGAGCCCTGCCGTCCTCACACAGGTTGACAACATGGCCGAGCCGGATTGCAAGGGCGGAATCAATGAGGGGATTACTTTGGTTGCAAGTGCGCTGCCAACTATTTGCGGCTGCCCTATTGCTAATCCAGGGGGAGTTCTCCTAGCATGCAGAGTGAAAGCCGGCCTGCGAGGTTGGTGATGGCGGTAACCGATTTTTGAACCAATGCTGAATGAACGGGGACTCGACTCGAACTAGGATCCGGTGTGCGACGCTCCGTCATGCGGAGATGCCTAAAGGGTCTCGGCGGGTTCCCAACGTCTAGAGACGGGTTCATTCTCGGCCCGTCACACGGCACAGTGGGTCGGCTTGATTTCTTCCCTCGCGATCGTAGTCGTGGTCTTGAACATCAAATACCGAATTGTCATGTGGGCGGGAGCAGGCTTTCTGGCCGCTGGCTTTTGGGCACTTTATCTGTTTCCGACCGCCCCAATTCCGATAGCTTCAGCCGAAGCGATGTGGACTCTTGCCCGGTTCACTTGCCCAGTTGTGTTTGCCAGTTTTTACTTTCATTTCGCGCTTGGCGTCTGTTCGGCGATGCTTGCGAATGCTGCGACGTATGCCCTGGCCGGCCTGGCCGTCGAAACTCTGCGGCGACAACTTAAGCGCGCGAACTAAATCCACCGCCCACTGCCAGAACTTCCAACCATGATGTGCTAGGGCTGCTCGCTCTACCTCGCTCGATAGCCGAGGCGGCTGCCCCCACATCATGAGATCGAGGGAGAAGCGGCCTTCGGCCTCAGAGGTGGCGGAGTAGCGTACGCTCTGGCGATGTTGACGATGGCGACGATGCCACCGAGGATCTCGGGACCAGTTCGAGAGTGGGAATTTTGCTTTACCGAGAGGCGTGGGAGCGTGCTATGTTCATTTTTCCCCTGGGCGTTCGCAGTAGGGTGGCAGCGGCAGAGTTTCATCGGTCCGTCAGCGGCCAAAAAGCGCCCATTTTCAGTTTGACATAGCGTTTTCGGAGCCATACGAAGATTATGATTCGATCGTTTAAAGGGCTAAGGCCGGTGATTCCTGAGACTTGTTACGTAGATGAGTCGGCGCAGCTGATTGGGGACGTGGTGCTGGGCGAGCATGCGTCGGTATGGATGAATGCGGTGCTGCGCGGGGATGTGTATGCGATCCGCATTGGGGCGTATTCGAACGTGCAGGATTGCAGCGTGCTGCATGGGATGAAGAATCAGTATGGCGTGACACTCGGCGAGTATGTCACGGTGGGGCATTCGGTCACGCTGCATGGGTGCGTGGTGGAGGACCGCTGCTTGATCGGGATGGGATCGATTGTTTTGAACGGCGCGAGGATTGGGGCGGGATCGATTATTGCGGCGGGGACTTTGATTCCGGAGAGGGCGGTGGTGGAGCCGGGATCGGTGTGGATGGGGTCTCCAGGGAGGTTCCGGCGGAAACTGGATGCGGGTGAGGATGAGACGATCATGCGGTATGCGCAGAATTACTTGGGGTATTCGAAGGAGTATTTGCGGGACAAGTAGCGAATACCCGAGCCATCACGGACGTTTTGCAAATTCCGGCAGATGCTTTCCGAGCTACAGGCTAATTGCCAATGGCTCTTGGCCAACGACCAGAGACGAACCACCAACGACTGAAACGGACATGATTAAAGCGGTGCGAGGAACGCGGGATTTGCTGCCGCCGGAGACGGGGCTGTGGAATTTTGTGGAGTCGGCGGTGCGGGATGTTTTTCGCGCTTACAACTTCCAGGAAATTCGTACGCCGATTTTCGAGTCGACGGAGTTGTTTGCACGCGGCGTGGGCGAAGAGACCGATATCGTTGCTAAGGAGATGTATACGTGGGAGGACCGCGGGCGCGCGGAGAGCGATAAGGGGCAATCTCTGACTCTTCGCCCCGAGGCCACGGCCGGCATCGTCCGCGCCTACATCGAGCACAAACTCGGGGATCGCGGACTGAACAAGCTTTATTGCATCGGACCGATGTTCCGGCGCGAACGCCCGCAAAAAGGCCGCTATCGTCAGTTTTATCAGATCGATGCCGAAGTCATCGGCCCGGCATCGGCAGGCAGCGATTCTCCCGCACGCGATGCCGAGTTGCTAGAGATGCTGGCCACGCTACTCGACCGGTTGGGGATTGCGGGATGGAATCTGGAGCTGAATTCCGTCGGTTGTAAACAGGATCGGGTGAGGTTTAATGAAGCGCTGCGCAAGGCTTTGGAGTTGGTGGTGGGGAAGATGTGCGTGGACTGCCAGCGACGAGCGGTGACCAATCCGCTGCGCGTGTTCGATTGCAAGGTGCCAGAGGATCAGCCGATCATCGAGACGCTGCCGCGCATCAGCCAGTTTTTGGATGAGGCATGCCGGCAACATTTTGACCAGGTGCAGACGATTTTAAAAGCCGTGGGCGTGCCGTTTGTTTTGAACGACAGGTTGGTGCGCGGCCTCGATTACTACACGCGGACGGCATTTGAATTTACGCATGGTGCACTGGGGGCGCAGAACGCGATTCTGGGCGGCGGCCGCTATGACGGACTTTCGGAGGCGCTGGGTGGGCCGGCGGCTCCAGGGATTGGGTTTGCGATTGGGGAAGACCGGCTGGTGATGTCGCTCGAAGCATCGGCTTCGGCTGAGGGCGTCAGGCGGAAGCCGGATGTGTATGTGGCTCCGCTGGGCACGGGCATGAATGGCGAAGCGGCGCGGCTGGCGCGCGAGTTGCGGCGCCATGATTTGGTTGTGGAGTTGGGAGACGAGAGCTTCCGGCTGAAGAAATCGTTTGAGACGGCGACCAAGGCGGAAGCCAACTACATTTTGATCGTGGGCGAGAATGAAGTGAAGGCGGATGCGTTCGCCCTGAAGAATCTGGCTACCGGAGGGCAGGTTTCGGTGCCGCGCGGGGAGTTGGCGCGCAGAATTCGTAACCAGGGGTGAAATTCGCTCCCGCTCGACGATATCGCGTTGACTCGATAGGAGCGGCGGCTAGAATCCGCGTGCCAGGAAACACAAACGGAAGAAGACATTTGAGGAGACGCGCATGAAACGAAGGGGAATGACCTTGGCGGCGGCGGTGATGTTCGCGGCGGCGGCGATGGCGCAGACTCCGAAGCCGGGGCCGGAACTGAAGAAGCTGGACGTGTTCGTGGGAGCGTGGACGCTCGCCGGCACCCTGAAGCCGGGAATGATGGGTTCGGGCGGAACGATGACGGAAAACGAAAAATGCGAGTGGATGGAGGGCGGCTTTTACCTGGTGTGCCACTCGGACTACAAAAGCACGATGGGCAACGGCGTGGGACTGTCGGTGATGGGATATTCCGCCGACGACAAAACCTATACCTATCGCGAGTTCAACAGCGTTGGTGAGTTCGACGACTCCAAGGGCACGGTGGATGGTGACACGTGGACCTGGACGAGCGACCAGAAGACGGCCGGCTCGACCATGAAGGGCCGGTTCACGATCCAGGTGACATCGGCGACGTCCTATACCTTCGTGTTTGATATGTCGCCGGATGGAGGGAAGTGGTCGACGGTGATGGAAGGGAAGGCGACCAAGAAGTAAACTTTTCGGGAGATCTCGGGGCCAAAGCTGCAGTGATGGCAGGCAGCGATCGCGGCGCTTGAAGCGCTGCGCCACCCGAAATCCAAGTCTGCTCTCAAGCCGGTACCGGCGAAACCACGATCCCTCACTTCGTTCGGGATGACAAGGGTGGTTCTCCCACCGTTTATAATCTCTGATTCGGCGTTCCGCCGCATTTCTCACGGTAAGGACACAGCTTGCTCGACTTTTTAGGCGATCTACGACGAACGCATATGTGCGGAGCGCTGCGCGCTTCCGACGCTGGCAAAAAGGCCGTGCTCATGGGGTGGGTCAACAAGCGGCGCGACCTGGGCAGCCTTATTTTTGTGGACCTGCGCGACCGCACGGGGGTGACGCAGGTGGTGATCAACGCGGAGCGCGACGCGGCGATCCACGAAAAAGCCGAGGCTCTGCGCAACGAGTACGTGATCGGCGTGGCCGGAACGGTGAAGCGGCGCGATGCGAGCACGGTGAACAAGAACATTGCGACCGGGGAAGTGGAACTGGTGGCGGAGGAGCTACGCATTCTGAATGAGTCGAAGCTGCCGCCATTCTTGCCTTCCGAGACGACGCTGAGCAATGAAGAGACGCGGCTGAAATATCGCTACATCGATTTGCGGCGCGAGGGGATGCAGTTCAATATCGAACTGCGCCACAAGGTGGCGAAGGCGATCCGCGATTATTTGTCGGGGGAGGGATTTTTTGAGATTGAGACGCCCTTCATGACACGGTCGACGCCGGAGGGCGCGCGCGATTACCTGGTGCCGAGCCGTGTGCAGCCGGGGACGTTCTACGCGCTGCCGCAGTCGCCGCAGTTGTTCAAGCAGATCCTGATGATTTCCGGTTTCGACAAGTATTTTCAGATCGTGCGTTGTTTCAGGGATGAGGATTTGCGGGCCGACCGGCAGCCGGAGTTTACCCAGATCGATTTGGAGATGTCGTATCCGCAGCCGGAGCGGGTTTGGGAAGTCGTGGAGGGATTTCTTACAGCGGCCTTTGCCGCGGCGGGGTTTGCCATCCCGACGCCGTTTCCGCGCATGGATTATGACGAGGCGATCCGGCTGTATGGCATCGACAAGCCGGACTTGCGGCTGCCGGCGATGACCGATGTGCGGGAATGCTTTTCGGCAGAGAGCCTGCAGGAGCTGGGAGTAAATGCGAGCCTGCCGGTGGTGGCGATTCGAACTCCGAAGGTGGGTGAGCTTTCGCGCAAAGAGCGCGATGACATCAAGCCGATGTTCCACTCCAAGGGCGGAGCGAAGATTTTTGAAGACTTTAAGCGCATTGGGAACAAGTTTCCTCAAGCGGCGGCGGCGATCGCGCAGAAGATCGGCATGGACGAGAGCGATCTGATCGTGCTGGTTGCCGGGTCGTCGCAGGCCGGGCCGCAGGCTGTGGTTTCCGAGCATCGCAAGGTTACGCCGCAGGAGTTGGCGATCTACGCTTCGGCAGGGCTACTGCGTCTCGCTTTGGCGCAGAAGTATGCCGAGCGGCATGGAATTTTCAAGAAAAGCGGCGATGCGGCCCAAGACTTCCGCTTTTTGTGGGTTACAAACTTTCCCATGTTCGAGTGGGACGACGGCGAGAAACGTTGGAACGCGGCGCACCATCCCTTTACCTCGCCCCATGAAGAAGACATGCCGAAGCTGGAAATGGGCGTTGAGTCGCTGAACGATCCACTGTCGCCGCTGAGCGCGGTGCGGGCTTTGGCTTATGACGTGGTGCTGAATGGGACGGAATTGGGGTCGGGATCGATTCGTATTCACCGGCAGGATGTGCAGCGCCGGATTTTCCGCGCTTTAGGCATGACCGAGGAAGAAGCGCGCGCGCGGTTTGGATTCTTTCTGGAGGCCCTCGAGTATGGCACGCCTCCGCATGGAGGGATTGCGCTGGGGCTTGACCGCATTGTGATGATTCTCGCCGGGGCGGAAAGTTTGCGGGAGGTGATTCCGTTCCCGAAGACGGCGCGGGCCGTGGATTTGATGGTGGATGCGCCGACGCCGGTGAGTGAGGCGCAGTTGCGGGAGTTGGGGATACAGATAAAAGTTAAGAGCTAACCACCTCAGGGGATAAGGCCGGGAGGTCTCGAGACCCCATAAGGTACGCCTGGAAGGCCTGCTCCACGCGCTTCTCCGGCTGCTAGCGTTCGAACTTGCGTCTCACCAATTCTTCCACTCGCGCCAGCACCTCGTCTTCCCCCAACATTGTCGAGTCGATTACCACTGCGTCTGAGGCCGGCTGCAGAGGGGAGGCGGCGCGAGTGCGGTCGCGGTGGTCGCGTGCGCGCAGGTCGGCGGCCAGGTTTGCGGTGACTTCACCCTTGATCTTCTGCTGCTCCATGCGGCGCTGCTCGCGGACCACAGGGTCGGCATCTAAGAAGATTTTGAGGTCGGCGTCGGGGAAAACTTTTGTTCCGATGTCGCGGCCTTCCATCACTACGCCGCCGCCGGCGCCCATTTCCTGCTGGCGCGCCACCATCCATGCCCGCACTCCGGGATGCACCGACACGCGCGAGGCCGCTTCCGTGACATCCCGCTCGCGAATGCGCGAGGAAACGTCGCGCCCATCGAGCCGCGTGCGGTTTCCGCCTATTGCGGGCTCGAGCTGAATGCGCGAAGCTTGCGCCAGCTTTACCAGCGCCGCTTCGTCGTCGAGGGATGAGTCGTGATCGATGGCTTTCAGCGCCAGGGCACGGTACATGGCGCCACTCTCCAGGTTCACGTAGCCGAGCTTGCGGGCCAGGCGGGAAGCAATGGTGCTTTTGCCCGCGCCGGCCGGGCCGTCGATGGCAATGATCAGCTTGCGTTGAGAGTGGTCGGGGTGAGAGTGGCGGTTCATCGCGCGAGGAGACGATTGTACACGGAGAACGCGCTGGCCTACTTGGTCGCTCGGTGCGGTCTGGCTGAGGCTGCGACTGGTTCTTTCGCTGGGGTGATATGCAGCATCGATCTTCCGCTGACGTGGATGAAGCTGAACTCGCGGGCCGCCAGCAGCGCGTTCACGGCTTCTTTCACGCGCGAGCGCGCCACGAAGTTTCCGAAAAAGGTTTCGAGTTCGGCGGGCTCGGCGGCGACGACGCAGTCCAGATATTTTGAGAGCAGCGCCGAGAGCGCCTGCTGTACCGACAGTCCTACGCCTTCGCGAACCGCGTCCGGGGCCCAGCGGTAAAGGACATCCCAGAACGAGCCTTCGGCGACTTTGTAGTCGACGCGCGTGATGCGCAGTTTGGACAACAACTCGCCCAATGCCTTATCGAGCGCGGCAAGTGAAACGCTGCCGCCGAGGGCTTCCTGCAGCTTCTGCTTCGAGATGGGACCGTCGCGGCGGATCAGTTCAAAGGCATCGCAGGCCAGCGGTAAGTATGAAGAACGCGGTCCCTGCCGGGGCGCCAGCTTGGGATTGCGCTCGCCCACGAGGGCATAAAAATATGGAAACACCGAAGCGGCAACCAGGAACGCGTTGTTCTCTTCGATCAAGTTTGCTTCGTACGCCGACCGCTCGCGCAGAAGGCGAACCATGAGCTCCCTTGCAGCCAACGCTCGGGAATCGGAGTAGGCGTGCTGCCAGGTGGGGAGGCGATCGTCGGAGCCGACGAAGGCTCCGATGAATGTGGGCACCGGCATGGTGGGGCGCACCGGGTACATCAGGCAGAAACCCACGGCTTCGACGAAGGCGCGCGCCTCTTCGATGGTGCGGATGGGCTTGCCATCGAGGCGCCACTTCTCGCGACGGAGTTGCTGTAGGTCCTGGTCGGTCATGAAATCGTTGATCGAGAACTGAGCGTTCAGCCAGCAACGGGTCGTGGTGTTGACCATGTCCTCGACGGAGCTAAACGCTGAGGGCTGACTGCTGCATCCTAGATTCTCTTAAATGCCTTCTGAATGTCCTTTACAGAATACCGCAGGACCACCGGCCGGCCGTGCGGGCACGACATGGGATGGTCGGTTTTCGCCAGTTCGGCGAGGAGCCACTCCATTTTGTTTTGCTCGAGCGGCATGTTGATCTTGATGGCGGCATGACACGCGATGGACGCGGCAATGCGGCTGCGAATTTTTTCCAGGTTGAGCGATTGCTCTTCCCGCGAGATTTGATCGAGCAACTCGTGGAGCATGTGCTCGACGGCAGCGGCATCCACGCCCGCCGGCGCGACCTTCACGGCAACGCTGCGTGCGCCGAAGGGCTCGGCCTCGAAGCCGTTGTGCTCGAGCTCGTCAGCGATCTCGGCAAAGATAGCCTGCTGCGCAGGAGCGAGCTCGAGCACAATTGGCATCAGCAGGCGCTGGCTCTCGACTTGTTGCCTGGCGCGCTGCCTCAATATGCGTTCAAACAACACGCGCTCGTGGGCCACGTGCTGGTCGACGATCCACAATCCGTCTTCATTGACCGCGAGGATGAAGGAATTGCGGATTTGTCCCAGTGGCCGGAGGGTGGAGAGCGCGGCCAGCGTGGGCTCTTCTTCCTGGGTGTCGAGCGCCGGAGCGCAGCCGTGGTCTGGAACCGTCTCAGGGAAGCGGCTTTCGAGGCCCCCCGCTACGGGCGTCGCGACGTTGGCTTCGACCGCGATTCCACCTTCGAACCGGAAGCGCGCGGAAACTGGCTGGGCTACCGGCGCCTCGAGAGCGAATCCGCCGTTCGCCGGTTCATACATCGCGCGCGCCGCCGCTGCCGAAGCCAGGTCAAAAGGCGGCTCCCACTCTCTTGCTCCGGGCGTCAGGCCCGAGCTGGCTCTGGCGTGGGCGTGAATCTCAGTGGTGAACTGCGGCGCGGGACGCGCTTTCATCAGAGCGGCTCGTACGGTGTCGCGCACAAAGTCGTGCAGCAGGGTGGGTTGTCGAAAGCGGACTTCTGTCTTCGAGGGATGAACGTTGACATCCACTTCGCCGGGTGGCAGTTCCAAAAACAGCAGCACCACCGGATATACCGTTGGCGGAATGATGTTGCGATAAGCCTCGGTCAATCCGTGCTGGACCAGACGGTCGCGAATCAGCCGTCCGTTGACGAAGACATAGATTGAATTGCGATTCAGCTTCTGGATCTCCGGCTTGGAAACGAAGCCGTGAAGGCGCATCTCGCCGGGATCTGTGGGCTTGGCCGCATCTTGGTCTTCATTCTCTTCCTCCTTTTCCTTGCGCCGCCACGGCGGAGGTTGCGGCAAGCCCACGTGCACCAGCGGCTGCACGGCCGCCACAGCAATCAACTGGTCGAGAGTTTCCTTGCCGAAGACCTGATAGATGCGCTCGCTGTATCCCGCGACCGGGGGCGCCAACAGCATGGCATTCGTGGCTGAATGCAGCTCGAAATGCTTCTCGGGATGCGCCAGCGCGTAGTGCGTGACCAGCGATGCAATGTGCGAAAGCTCGGTCGACTCCGCTTTCAAGAATTTTTTTCGTGCCGGGGTATTGAAGAAGAGATCACGGACCGTGATCGACGTTCCCCCGGTCAGGCCGGCCTCGTCGACGCGCGCCATCCTGCCGCCATTGATCTCGATGATGGTTCCGGCCGCGGTTTTTTCTGTGGACTCGGCCGACGCTCGTGTTTCGAGGCGCAGGCGGGACACCGAAGCGATCGAAGGCAGCGCTTCGCCGCGAAACCCTAAGGTGGCCACGCTCAGCAAGTCTTCGGCGTCCTCGATCTTCGAGGTGGCGTGCCGTTCGAAGGCCAGCATGGCATCGTCGCGCACCATGCCGCATCCGTTGTCCGTGATCTGGATCAGCTTCTTACCGCCGGCTTCGACGCTGATTTTGATGCGAGTTGCGCCCGCGTCCAGGGCATTCTCGAGCAGTTCCTTGACCACCGAGGCAGGGCGCTCCACCACCTCGCCGGCGGCGATCTTGTTGGCAACATGCTCGGGAAGTACGTGAATGCGGCCCATGGGGCAGTTCTCAATTCTCGGATCCCAGTTCTTACGGGGTGGAATTTAGTTTCGCAGATGGTAGGGCGGAAGGCAAAGAGTCCAGACCCGCCGATTGGACATATCCCTGTCTAGAATCAATGCCCGGCAGTAGTTTTCACATGATCGCAGAGAAGAGAGAAGAATGATGACCGACGCGCCGCACTCTGTCCCGAATCCCGCTGGGAGCAGCCTTGGCATGCGGCGGCAGTTTGAGATCTACCAGCTCGGCCTGGCCGGGAAGAAACTTTCCGTACCCATTCCCCTGGCGCAACTGGAAAAGAAAGCTGCCGAAGTTCTAACGCCACCGGCCTACGACTACGTTGCCGGAGGAGCTTCCGGAGAGCGCACCCTGTGCGCCAATCTCGCTGCCTTCGACCGCTGGCGCATCGTTCCGCGCATGCTACGCGACGTGTCCGAGCGCGATCTCTCCTTTGAACTCCTGGGCCGCACTCTGCCTGCGCCCGTTCTGCTGGCTCCCGTCGGAGTGCAGGGCATTCTTCATCCCGCCTCCGACCTTGCCTCGGGCCGCGCTGCCGCTTCGCTCGGAGTCCCTTTCATCTTGAGCACGCTGTCGTCGCGTTCCCTGGAAGATGTAGCCCAAGCCATGGGTAACGGTCCCCGCTGGTTTCAACTCTATTGGGGAAAAGATCACGAATTGAGCGCCAGCCTGTTGCGGCGCGCCGAACAGTCTGGGTACTCCGCTCTCGTGGTTACACTCGACACGGCGATGCTCGGCTGGCGGGAGCGCGATCTGCAGCATCCGCACTTGCCGTTTCTTCTTGGCTGTGGCTTGGCCAACTATTTCACCGACCCCGTGTTCCGATCACGCCTCAGCGAACCGCCGGAAGGCGACCCCGCGACTGCCATCCGGCTTTGGGCAACGCTGTTCTCGAACACCGCACTTGCTTGGAGCGATCTCGGGTGGCTGCGGCAGAACACGCGGCTTCCGATTCTGCTAAAGGGAATCCTGCACCTCGAGGATGCCCGGCGCGGACTGGATTGCGGGGTTGACGGTATCATCGTCTCCAACCACGGTGGACGCCAGGTCGATGGCGCCATCGCGGCGCTCGATGCGCTGCCCGCGGTCGCGCGCGTCCTTCAGCAGAAAATCCCCGTACTCTCCGATAGCGGCATCCGTTATGGCTGCGACGCCATCAAGGCGCTGGCTCTCGGCGCGCGCGCCGTGCTGCTTGGCCGTCTCTATCTATGGGGATTGGCTATCGCGGGTGAGCAAGGGGTTCGCGATGTGGTCGAGAATTTCCTGGCGGACTTCGATCTAACCCTCGGCTTGAGTGGATACAGGTCTTGCCGCGAGCTGGATGCGTCGGTATTGAGGGAAGAGTGAGGAAGGAATATGGCACGCAGATAGCTTCGTGGGAGGTCCGCAACCTGGGACCTCGCATCCCAGACTCGTCGCGACCGCCCTGCCCATGAGAGGACCAAGTCCTGCCGGCCTCAAACCCGGAAGGAATGGCTTCATGGCGCGTTCTCTCGCTCGTTCACTCAGTTCTCGGTGGGTTCCACTTTCACTTTGGGCGGCGGCAAAGATCTGGGCGGCTTGGCCGGCGCTGCCGGAGGCGGGGGCGGGGTCAAATTAGCCCTGGCAGAGGTCTTGCGGATCTCGATGCCGTCGTGCTCGTTGTTGAGCACGATGTGAGAAGCGCCGTTGCCGACGCTACCGCTGGCCTTCGCCTCACGGTCATTCGCGTCAACCTTCAGTTCGGGAAAGTCCGACTGAATTTCGCCGTCGCGGGTGTGGGCGTCGACGTGAAAGCCAGCCTTGTCGGGCACGCTCAAGTGGATGTCGCCGTTGCGGCTGTCGATCTGAACGTCGCCGAGCGAGCGCATGGAGACTTCGATGCCGCCGTTTTCATTCTGCAGGCGGACATCGCCGGAGACGTCCTCCAGGCGGATTTGCTTGGAACGCGTGGTCAGGTGGAGGGGGCCGGTGATCTGGTCGGCGTGGAGGTCATCGGAGTCAAGATCGAGATCGCCATCGATGCGCGAGAACTCCAGGTTGGTGCGGGAAGACTTGAAGGAGACGTTCTTGCTGATGCGGGCGAGCTTGACGCTCTCCTGGAATTCGCCTTCGAATTGCGCTCCACCCTTGACGTCGGTGACGGAAACTTCGTTGAGCCGGCCGCCGATGTGGACGTCGCCGGTAATCTGCTCGACCTTGGCGGAACTTTTTTCGAGATTCAGTTTTACGTTGCCGATGATGCCTTCCACAGAAACATCGCCGTTATGAGTGGTGATTTCAACGTCCCCGTCGCGGCCGGTGACCGAAACTTCGCCGCGGCGCGAGATGACGTGCAACTCCATCTTGCGCGGGACGGAGATATCGAGATCGCTTTGCACAGCGTGGTCGCCGGCGGCCTGCGTTCGGGCGTCGAGGATGATCGCGTTGCCCGCCACGGTGATCGCGGGTGCAGTCTGCTTGTTGTATTTTTCGGCGTCATCCCTGCTCTCGGCCCCGACGCGCTTGCGGACGACCACAGTGATTTTGTTGTCGTTGGCGGCGCTGACGCGGACGGCGCCGTGATCGTCATTGACGCGCAAGCTGGTAACGGCGGGCGGCAAGGTCTGTTCGAGGTGGTCGTCGAAGTTGTAGGTCTCCCCGAAGAGATTATCCAGGTCACTGTCGTCGATGTTCATGTTGTCGCGGATTTCGCCCCAGTTGAAACGCTGGGCCTGAGTGGCGATGAGCCCGCAGACGACGATGATGACGACCAGAAAGATTCCGCCGGCGCCGATGCCGCGGGCGGGCAGACCATCGCGCTGCGCTTGTTGATACTCGATCAGTTTGATCACGCCCCAGAGGATCAACAGCGCGGGCCAGTAGTGAGCGAACAGGGTTCCCAGCCGCGTCCAGGACAGCAGGTGCAGGTTGCCCAGCAGGAAGACGATCCCGAGGACAATCAGGACAAACGGTCCGCCAAAAGAGCGGCGGCGGGGGCGCGGCGGAACAGGGACCGGCACCGAGGGTTGCCCTGGGCTAGACATTGCGCACCTCCCCGGAAGAAGACGTGGCTCCCGGATCGGAGGATGGTGGTGGCGGCGGTGGTGCGGCCGGGTTCGGTGCGGGTGAGAACAAGCCGACATGTCCCACCGAGGAAGCATTACTCTGCAGCAGCTTCACAACGCCAACCACCAGCAGGATCGCAGGCCAGGTGCGATCGAATTCGGCGACGTTGAGGCTCTGGAGCAAGAACAGCGTACCAAGCGTGACGATGATGGCCGGGCCCATGATTTTGCGCAGGCGGCAGCGGTCGCAAGGACAAGAGCGATGCCCTACGACTTTACGCAGGCGGCAGCGATCGCAAGTGCAGCCCACCGGGTGAACTCCGGTCATCCCCCATTGCCTGGCGAACATCCATCCTCCGAACAAGATGAGAATGATTGGCCAGAAACGGTCGAAGCCATGTTCCATGATGCCCATGGTGTGCAGCAGGAAGAGCACGCCCAGGCCGATGAGAATCATGGCGCCGACAGGTACTTTCGAGGCATCGATCCTTTCGCCGCCGCCAAACGCTTGCCCAATGCCCATGGGATCGGGAGCCGGTAGGCCTTCCTGAATCGCCCGGGCCGTGCGTACCGCATCGATGATCTGGAAAACCCAGAAGAAAATCACGCCCGCGACGAAAAAGCCCCCGATACTACCGGTATGGTCCGTTCCCCACCCCAACAAGACCATGATCACCAGGTAGGCCAGCCCCTTCGCGTATTGCGAGCAATAAACCGCTCCCACGCCAACGGGGAAGAATCCGGCCAGGATGCCGGCCACCGCGGGATTCGGACCGGAGCTTGGGGGCCTCGGACCTGCCACGGGCGCTCCGACCGGCGGATAAACGGTTTGCTGATAGGTGGTCTGCGGTGGGACGAATCCGGCTGGCGCGGTGCCTTCCAGACGGGCTGCGAGGCAGGGCTCGCAGTAGATCACTCCGCGAACATCGCGGGTGCAGGTGCCGCAAAGCGGCTTGCCGCAGGTGCGGCAAAAAGCGACCGCAGCAATGTCATTGTGCGTGGCGCAGTTCATACGAACCTCCTGTACGTGGTCACCGACACTACAGGCAGATCGTTTACAGACGGACCCCACGGAGTGCTGGCCAGAATGAGATGATTCTCAGTCTGGCTGTAGTTGCGCTCCTGCTTCTGCTCGGGCTGTTGTGTTGTGTCGTTCTTGTGCTCTTTCTTTTCCGGCGCGGACTCACCCGCAGGCCGTTCCGCTGGCTCTACGTTGCGCTTGAGTTCGCGCACGCGCGATTCCACCTCGTAGACGAACCGGATGTTCTCGTAATACCGTACGACGCGGGCTTGCGTATTGTAGTACGTATGCCGTATCGCAGCCGGTCGCAGGCTCACCGAGCGCAGGTCGGCGGGTTTCACGCCGAGTACGCTCAGGGCCACCGACAGCGAGAAGAACGCCATGCCAAACGACATAGCGAACCGCGGCTGCCGAACCGTGGTCCAAACCTGAGCCACGACGGGCTGCATGGCTCCCGAGACCCAGTCTTGCACCCGCTCTACCCATGTGACGTGCGGCTGCTGGGACGTCGAGACGTTCACCCGCAGGCGTTGGCTGTCAACGCCCGTTGTGGATGCCAGAATATTGTGGACCAGACTGACTGGAGGCTCCACCTCCTTGAGATCCTTCAGCCAGCTGCGGCCCGCCGAGACTTCGGCGAACAGCGGCCCGCACACGGAACAACTCCGTGCGTGGGCGTGGAAGCCCTCGAGTTGAGCGCCCGTCAGAACGCCATCCAGCGCGTCGCTGAGCAGAACGTCAAACTCGTGACACTGCATTCCGTGACTGGTGTGGTCTGGCATCACATCACCTGCCTATAGGTACGTTGTAATAGCCGGGCAAGTTCCGCCCGCCCACGATTTATTCGAGATTTCACAGTGCCCTCCGGTACCTTCAAAACGGTTGCGATTTCACGGTAGTCAAAATCCTGCAAGTCCCTTAAAATCAACGCCTCACGAAGTTCAGGGGAGAGTTTGGCCAGGGCGGCGTGAACGATTTCTCCGACCTCCCGGCTGCGTACGCGAGCGTCGGGAGGCGCGGATTGGTCCTGAATTTGCTCACTGAGGGGCTGCGCGTCTTCATGCGCCGATGATGTGGCGTCGAGCGAGTCGGTAATTCGGTCCTGCTTGGTCTTGCGGAAATGATCGACCAGCAGGTTGCGGGTAATCGTGGTGACCCAGGTCACGAACGCCCCCCTCGAGCTGTCATAGCTCGCCAGCGTGCGGTACATTTTGATGAAAACTTCCTGGGCAAGGTCTTCGGCATCATCGGCCGATCCCGCGAAGCGATAGCAGATGTTATAGATACGCCGGTTGTAGGTCTGAACGATTTCCTCCCAGGCAGCGGCGTCGCCCGCAACACAGCGGCGCACCAGCATCGCAACTACCTGAACGTCTTCCAAACGGGGCTCCCCGGAAATCTTGACCTGCCGAGCCGCAATGCCGCGAAACTCTGGACTTGCGCAGTCTGGACTTAGCTTGGATTCTGAGACAACACGGGACCCAAGCACTCCCTACAAGACAGTACGCGGATGTAGTCCCGCAAGTTCCTGGGTCGGCTCAGGCTGCAAGTTATGCGAAACAGGGCATTGTAGCAGCGGGCAGAGCTTCGAATTGGAGCGGCCGGACCAGCGCTCCACTCCATCGCCCCAGGGTGAGCTAGCGACGAGGCAGCCATTGCGGTTGTTTTCGAAGTGAATCCAGTTCTCATCGCAAGGAGAGTGAAAAGATGCAAACCGCTCCACTACCGCCCCGTCACCAGCGGCGGGGCGGGATAGTCAGGGAGCTTGTCCTTGTTGATGGTCACGCGCTTAATTTCAAGTTCGTCGAAGAGGATGGAAGGACTGACGATGCTGTGCGGAATGTTCAGGGCGAGGTTTTCCAGGTGGAAGTCGTTGCCCGCGGCCACCAGATCGTTGCGCAAGGCGCGGGTGTCGAGATCGCCGAAGCTGCCGCCGCGCACCAGTTCCTCGTGTCCGTCCTTGACCCAAACCTTATAGAGCAGGCGCGGGGTGCGCTGCGGACCGAGGGTCTCGGCGTAATAGGCCGTAGGGAAGATCGCGTTGCTGGCAGATTTCGATGAGTCTCTTCTTCAACTCCGCGGGTGTGAACGATTCCGAAGCGGTCACGATCAGGTTGCCCAAGCTGGGCCCCGGCGGATTCGTGGGGACTCGGGCGCGGGCGTGCCCGTTCGAAGCAGGAAAGTCGCGGATGGGTTCGCGGCCAACGAGATAGTTGACGAGCTTGCCCTTCTCGATGAGGGAGACGCGTTGGCCTTTCACACCCTCATCGTCGATGGCGTAGTTGCCCAGCAGGGGCTCGCCCTGGAAGGAAGCGAGGGTGGGATCGTCGACGACTGACAGAAAATCGGGCAGCACACGAGTCTTGTAGCTGGAGGCGAATTCTCCGGTGGTACGTGCAGTCTTGCCCAGTTCGGGCTTGTGGCCAAGCACATGCGCTCCCACCAGATCGGCGAAGACAGTGGAAGCGGCGTCGGCGGAAAACAGCACCGGTCCACGATATTCCTCATCGGCCAGCGGAGCGTCGCGCAACAGCTTCAGTGTGCCGGCCAGTTTGGTGGCTTGGGCGCGAAATTCCTGCGCAGAAGGCAGCTCTTTCATGCTAGCCACGGTGTAGCCGTGGGAACGTTCCAGTTTCAGGCCGTCCGGGGCTTGCGTGCTCTCGGCGAGGGTCAGTTCGTACAGGTTGTAACCGCTGCGGACAAGGGAGCCTTCGGAATTCACGAAGTAACGATTGATGGCCTGGAATTTCAGGGTCGCATCGGAGGACTGCAGCAGGGGGTCGTCCCGGTAAACCGAGGAGCCGTCCTCGAGCATGGAGAGCCACGGCTGGGGATCGAAATCGAGTTTGACCAGCGAGCCGACGGATTCGACCGCTTCAGCGTGTGCAAAGTCATCGACCGGCTCATCGGGAGCGGTGTACTGCTTGAGCTGCGCCTGCTTGGCGGTGAGTTCCTGGGCGGCTGCCTTGTAAGCCCGGTCGGTGGCTTCCCATACCTGGTGGCGCATCGCGATCAGCTGGCCGTCGAGAGGCATCACGGTGATTGCGCCTTCGCCCTGGGGGCTGCGGTAGCTATCCTGCTTGTAATCTCCGATGCGGACCACAACTCGCAGAAAACGGAGGCGATTACGCGCATTGCCGCGCAACGAACCAAATGCCGCTTGGGCATCGTGTTCCTCCACATCGAAGACGCGATACTCGATGTAGTAGGGTGCGGCCACCTGATCCAATTTGAGCGACGCCCTGGAGCGTTCGAGCTCTAGGCTCATTGCGTGCAGCACGGGGTCGGCCGATGCCGCTGTGTCTTTCTGCTGAGCACAAACGGAAGACGCGCCGGCGCTTGCGGAGTAAATTCTTCAACACAAAAATGCGAACCTTCCACGCGCCTGGGTGAGGGGCAAGCTTAACAGAACGAGTGTTCCGAGGGAAAACGGCGAGGCGATTTCGCAGTGGGTCTTGAACTTTTCCACCGGCATCAAAGTTTCCCGGTAAGCGCCATGACAACGATTCCGACGGACAGGCAACCCATTAGTAATCCGCCGATCAGGCGCAGCGCTCTGTCGTACCACTTCGAGGAGTCGAGAAGTCTCGGTCGCAAGCTGCTACGAATGAGTCCCGCGCAGGCCCATCCACTCGCGGCCACAGCTAGCACCATGCCGGTCGATCTCACCTCGCAACCTCCCCGAGCGCCTTCAGGAACCCGCGGGCCAGCAGAGCAGCCACCCTATTCGCTGGTAAAGTAATCCACCGTCACGGGGTTTTCGAAGAGCGAATAGTCGCGGGTTACGACCGTGATGCCGCTATCGGTGACGAAGTAACGGGAACGGTCGGCTTCCGTGTCGTAGCCGATCGTCGTGCCTTCGGGAAGATGGACGTTGCGGTCGATGATGCAGCGGCGGACGCGGCAATGACGTCCCACGGCGACGTGCGAGAACAGGATGGAGGAGTCGACTTCGGAATAAGAGTTGATGCGCACGTCGGGAGAGAGCACGGAGTTTTTGACCGTGCCGCCGGAGACGATGCACCCATTCGACACGATGGAGTCAAGGGCAGTGCCCATGCGTTCCTTTTCCGCGAACACAAATTTCGCCGGCGGGTACTGCCGCTGATGCGTGCGGATGGGCCAGTCGTGGTCATAGAGGTTGAAGATGGGCGAGACGGAGACGATGTCCATGTTGGCATCGTAGTAGGCCTCGAGCGTGCCCACATCACGCCAGTAGAGCGCCTCTTTCTTATTTTCGTCGATGAAGTCGTAGGCGAAGACGCGATAGTCGTCGACCATCTTGGGCAGGATGTCTTTGCCGAAGTCGTGGCTCGAACCTTGGTCCTCGGCGTCTTTGAGCAGGACTGGGATGAGCACGTCGGCATTGAAGAGGTACACGCCCATGGAGCCGGCAACTTTCTCGGGGTTCCACGGAGAACGCAGTTCGGTTTCCTTGGGTTTCTCCTCGAAGCCGTTGATGCGGCCGTCCTTATCGACGTCGACTACGCCGAAGCGGAAGGTCTCCGCGAGATCGATTTGGATGGTGGCGAGAGTGATGTCAGCCGCGGAATCGAGATGCTGCTTCATCATCTTGCCGTAATCCATTTTGTAAATGTGATCGCCGGAAAGAATGAGAACGTGCTTGGGCTGCTCGGAGCCGATGGAATAAATGTTCTGGTAAACGGCGTCGGCGGTACCTTGATACCACTGATCGCTGACCCGCTTCATGGGGGGAAGGACTTCGACGAACTCTCGGACTTCGCGGCCCAGGATGTTCCAGCCTTCGCGGATGTGGCGGTTCAGAGAAAGCGCTTTGTATTGGGTGAGAATGTAGATGCGGCGCAGGTCGGAGTTGAGGCAGTTGGAGAGAGTAATGTCGATGATGCGGTACATTCCTCCGAAAGTGACGGCAGGCTTGGCACGATCGCGGGTAAGAGGATAAAGGCGTTCTCCGGCGCCGCCGGCTAAAAGGACTCCGAGCGTGTCTTTCATGGAATCACCTCAGAGAAACAGTAGATGGTAGCACAGGGGCTGGGGTTGCCGGCGGTGTGGCGGGAGCCGACCCTCCAGCCCTTCCGAATTGCTGAGTCGCGGGCCGGGCGGAGCCTTGCCTGCCGAGACAGCCCAGGCAGCGGTCGCCAAATGTTTTATTTCTCTTTTTCCTCTTCGATCTTGATGCGTAGAGATTTGAGAAACTTCAAATCCTGGTCGTTGATTTTGAATTCGGGGTTGGTGGAGAGGGTGGTGACGAGGGACGTCTTGTCGGAAGATTTTTCGCCCTGCTTGCTGACGCCGATGGTGGCTTCGAGGACCAGGAAAATGTCGTAACCGCCTTCCTTGATGCGGGAGACGACGTCGGCGATCTGTTCGGAGTCAGAGAGAGATTCGTTGATGGCTTCGCCGAGTTCCTTCATGAGTTGCTTGAGTTGTTGGTCCACGTGGTCCCCCGATCGCCGTCCGCTCTGGCTCAAAACATACCACTGGCCACTTAGATGCCCGCGGTGGTCGAACAGTTTCGGTCGGCAACGCAGGTTTGCGTCATTGTAGCCCCAGAGGCTGATAAAATCGAGGCCGTGAGCAAGGTTTCTACTGTACGAAAGTTAGGGGTGGTGGCGCGCGTCGCGGGCAAGCAGGCCCAGCGCAGCCGGATGGTGCGGGCAACAACTAGCGCCGTCGCCGCCACGGGCCGCGCCTTGGGGAAGGTGGCGCATCAGCTGTGGCTCGAGGTTACGGGGCTTGTTTTCCTGGTGATGGCGGCCGGCGGTGGAATCGAATTCGCCCACGAATATGAAAAATATCAGGCCGGACGAGCCGGCTTACGGGGCATGGTGGTGGCAATTTGTTTCACGGTGACGTTCGCCTGGTTTGGGGTGAGCTCGTTCTGGAGGGTTCGGCAGAAGGGGAAGGGCGGCATGCGGTAACTTTGATCGGGTTCAGGGCTGCTCGATACGACAGAAGATTGCTTTCCGGCTGAAGCCGGTTCGGAATGACAAAACTTTCGAGTTCGGGTTCAGGGGTTTCGAAAGAGCGTTGATCATGGCGGACACAGTCAAGCGAGCGAATCAGAGCGTGGTGGCAGAGTTCGAGAGCTCATCCCATATTCCGGTGAAGGCGCTTTACACTCCGGCCGATCTCAAAGGCTCCGACTATGAGGGTGAGGTTGGATATCCGGGGGAGTATCCATTCACGCGCGGCGTGCAGGCCACGATGTACCGCGGGCGGTTGTGGACCATGCGGCAGTATGCCGGCATGGGCGACGCCGAGGAGTCGAACAAGCGCTACAAGTATCTGCTGGCGAACGGGACTACGGGGCTTTCGGTGGCGTTCGATTTGCCGACCCAGATCGGGATGGATTCCGATCATGCGCTGGCCGCGGGCGAGGTGGGCAAGGTGGGAGTGGCGATTGATTCGATCGAGGATATGGAGCGCTTGTTCGCGGGCATCGAGCTGACCAAGATTTCCACATCGATGACCATCAATGCGACGGGGTCGATTCTGCTGGCGTTGTACGTGGCGGTGGCGCGGCGGCAAGGCGGGGACATCGGCAAACTCTCGGGGACGGTGCAGAACGATGTGCTCAAGGAGTACATCGCGCGCGGGACCTATATTTATCCGCCGCAGCAGGCGATGCGTGTGATTACCGACATGTTTGCCTGGGCGAAGGACAACGTGCCGGAGTGGAACACGATTTCGATCTCCGGCTACCACATGAGGGAGGCAGGATCGACGGCGGTGCAGGAAGTGGCGTTCACACTCGGCAATGGCATGGCGTATGTGGAGGCGGCGATCAAAGCGGGGCTGGATGTGGATCTGTTCGCGCCGCGGCTCTCTTTCTTCTTTAATGCACACAGCAATTTTCTGGAAGAGGTGGCAAAGTTTCGGGCGGCGCGGCGTATGTGGGCGCGGATCATGCGGGAGCATTTCAAGGCGAAGAATCCGAAGTCGTGGATGCTGCGGTTTCATACGCAGACGGCGGGGTCGACGCTGACGGCGCAGCAGCCGGAAAACAATATTGTGCGCACGGCGATTGAGGGGCTGGCGGCAGTGCTGGGCGGGACACAGTCGCTGCACACCAATTCGTATGACGAGGCTCTGGCGCTGCCGACGGAGCAGGCGGCGCGGATTGCTTTGCGCACGCAGCAGGTGATTGCCTATGAATCGGGGGCGACGCAGACCGTGGATCCACTGGCCGGGTCGTACTACGTGGAGGCCCTGACCAATGAGATCGAGAAACGCGCGGCGGAGTATTTGGGAAAGATTGAAGTGCTGGGCGGGATGCTGAAGGCGATTGAGCGCGGATTCGTGCAGCAGGAGATCCAGAACGCGGCCTATGAATATCAGCAGGCGGTGGATCGCGGGGATGCGGTGGTGGTCGGAGTGAACCGGTTTGGAGTGGAAGAGGAGAAGCCGATTCCGACGCAGAAAATCGATCCGGCGCTGGAGTCGAAGCAGATCGCGCGGGTGCGGGCGCTGCGGGCGCGGCGGGATCAAGGGCCGTGGAACAGTGCGCTCCAGTCGGTGGAGACAGCCGCGCGGTCGGGCGCGAACGTCATGCCGAGAATTCTAGTGGCGGTTGAGGCCTATGCGACGGTGGGAGAGATTTCGGATGCCATGCGGAGGGTGTTTGGGGAGTACCGGGAAGCGGTTGTCATCTGAGCACCAAGGGCGCTAGCTTTTCTTTCAGTCCCTGGAGCCGTGTCCCTCTGAGATTTTATAGTCGCAGGCGTTGCGGCAGGGTTCGCAGTACATGAGGCCGTCTTTGCAGATGCGGATGTCAAGTTGCGACTGGCAGAGCACGCAGAACTTATCGCACTCGCACTGATCTTCGAGCATTTCGCACTGGCCGCAACGAAATTTGGTGGCGCTGGTCCCGGTGGACATGGCAGTAAGGTAGCGCTGAACCGCGAGATGGGGAACGTGCCCTTAGTAACGACCAGGTTGGGCTTGAGGACGGTCGCGCACTCTGGGGTGTGCTCTCTGGTCCATGGTCCATGGTCCATGCTTGATTCTTGAGCGCCGATTGCGGATTAAAAGCCTCCGCGCATGCGTCCGATTTCTCAATCAGCCATCACCAATCAACCATCGTCAATTTCTTCCACTCCAGAGCGGTGGTTTCAGGTTGTGAGTTCCGGAGACGAGCCCGCAGTGCCCGTGCCATATAATTCTGAGCAATGACCTTCCAACAGGTGCTGGATGGAGCGGAAGTCCTCGCGCACAGCGGGGACCCGGATGTGAGAAGTGTGGAATATGACTCGCGGCGGGTGAAGCCGGGGTGCGTGTTCGTGGCCATGCGCGGCGAGTCGAGCGATGGCAACCGGTTTATCGATCAGGCGATTGCAGCGGGCGCCGTGGCGACAGTGACGGATTCGGCGGCGGAGAAGCCGCGTCCCGAGGTGGCGTGGGCGGTGGTGGCGAACGGTCGGCGGGCGCTGGCGCGGATTAGCGCGAATTTTTATCGAAAACCAGCGGAACGGATTGCGATCACGGGAATCACCGGGACGAATGGGAAGAGCACGACGGCATTTCTGGTGGAAGCGATTCTCAGGGCGGCGGGGCGGAAAAGCGCGCTCATCGGGACGATTGAGTATCACGTGGCTGGCAAGGTCTTGCCGGCGCCGCATACCACTCCCGAGGCACTGGAACTGAATCGCATTTTCAGCGAGGCGCTGGGAGAGGGGGCGACCGATGCGGTGATGGAGGTTTCCTCGCACGCGTTGGCGCAGGAGCGTGTGTTTGGCGTGCCGTTTGATGTAGCCGTGTTTACGAATCTGACCCGCGATCATCTCGATTATCACAAGACGATGGAAGAATACTTTGCGGCCAAAAGGGTGCTGTTTGAGGGTTGCGGGACGGATCCGCCGCGAGCCGTGGTAACGAATGGGGACGATGCATCCGGGGCGAAGCTGGCGGAGTTCAGCCGCAGGCGCAGCTCGCTGGTGCTGAAGTATGGATGGGAGCGCGGCGACCTGCACGCGGAGAAAGTGGAGATCACAACCCGCGGAACTAGTTTTGATCTGGTGATGCCGGAGGGGAAGATCGCGGTGTTCTCGGCGCTGCTTGGGCGGGTGAATGTGTACAACATTCTGGCGGCGGCGGGAGCGGGCTATGCGCGTGGATGTGCGGCCCAGGCCATTGCGGCTGGAATCGACGGGTTGGCGTGCGTTCCGGGAAGGTTTGAGCGCGTGGATTGCAGCCAGCCCTTCACCGTGGTGGTGGACTATGCGCACACCGACGACGCTCTGCGGAATCTGACGGCGCTGGCCCGGGACTTGGTTTCGGGCGCCGGACCGAAGGGTAGAGTGTTGACGGTTTTTGGATGCGGCGGGGATCGCGACCGGAAGAAGCGTCCTTTGATGGGTGAGGCCGCGGGACGGGGCAGCGATTTCGTGGTGCTGACGTCGGACAATCCGCGCAGTGAGGATCCACTGGCGATTATTAATGATGCGGTGGTGGGGCTGCAGAAAAGCGGTGTGAAGTACAGCGTCGAGCCGGACCGACGCAAGGCAATTGCTCTGGGAATTGGCGAGGCGCGGCCGGGAGACATCGTGCTGCTGGCGGGGAAGGGCCACGAGAAAGTGCAGATTACGCGGGAGGGGGCGGCTCCCTTTGATGATCTCGAAGTGGCACGCGCGGCGCTGCGGAGGGTGGGATTTGAATGCGCGACGAGCGGGGCCAGGGGATGAAACTGACGCTTGCCAGGATTGCCGAATTTATTTCCGCGCGGGGCGAGTTCGCGGCTGAGGAAGTGGCGCTGGGGTATTCGATCGACTCACGGACCGTCGGACCGGGCCAGCTTTTCTTTGCCGTGAAGGGTGAGCGGCTGGATGGGCACGATTTCGCGGAGTCGGCGCTCGAGCGTGGAGCGGTCGCGGCGGTGGTGCGCCGGGATCAGTTGGGACGCTATCCGCGGCAGATGGGTTTGCTGGCCGTCGAAGACACGCTGGTCGCGCTGCAGACTCTGGCCATGGCGGTGCGGAAGCTGTGGGGCAGGCCCGTGATCGGGGTGACGGGCTCGATGGGAAAGACGACTACGAAGGAAGCCATCGCGCACGTGCTGAGCACGCGGTTTCGGGTGCTGAAATCGGAAGGAAACTTCAATAATCATTTTGGTTTGCCGCTGATGCTGCTAAAGATTGCGCCGGAGTATGACATCGCCGTGGTGGAGATGGGGATGTCGCACGCGGGAGAGATTCGCGCGCTGGCCAAGATCGCGCAGCCGGAGATGGGCGTGGTCACCAACGTCGCGCCGGTGCATTTGGAGTTCTTTGATTCGGTGGCCGGAATTGCGCAGGCTAAATATGAACTGATCGAATCGCTGCCGGCAGGTGGAACGGCGGTGCTCAATGCGGACGACGAGTATGTTCGGCAGTTTGGCCGCGACTTCAAAGGGAAAGTAGTGATGTACGGCACGCGGGCTACGGCGGACGTGCGCGCGGAGAATGTTCGGAATCGCGGGGCCGAGGGGTCGGAATTCGATGTGGTGATCGGGGGCGTGCGCGAACCCGCCAGGCTGCCCTTGATGGGGGAACACAACGTCCTGAATGCGCTGGCGGCGGTGGCTGTGGGGCTAGAGCGCGGGTTGAAGGCTCCGGAGGCGGTTGGGGCGCTGGCGGATCTGGCTGCGGCGGATAAACGCGGAGAGGTTCTACGACTGGGCAACATCACGGTCATCAACGATTGTTACAATTGCAATCCGAAAGCGCTCGAGGCGATGGTGGATGCACTGGCGGCGATGGCGGTCGGGCGTCGCATTGCCGTGGTGGGCGCGATGCTCGAGCTGGGTAGGACGGAAGAGCAGTTGCACCGGCAGGCGGGCCAGCATATTGCGGAGAAAAAGATCGACGTGCTGTTGGGTGTGCGCGGACCGGCACAGGCTATGGTCGAAGCAGCACAGCAGGCGGGGATGCGAGCGGAGTTTGTGTCTACGCCGGAGCAAGCCGGGGAGTGGCTGGCGCGTGAGGCGCGCGACGGCGACGGGGTGCTGCTGAAGGCTTCGCGCGGCGTGAAACTGGAGAAAGCGCTGGAAGTGTGGAAGACCCGCCGGGCCGGCGCAGTCGGTGGAAATTGAGATCACGGAGCGGGACGGAGGATGATTGCTCTACTGGCTGTTGTTCCTGAAGCTGCAACGTTATTTTCCGCCGTTCCGCATCTTCCGCTATCTGACGTTCCGCACTGCTTTCGCCAGTCTTACCGCATTGTTTACCGCGCTCATCGTGGGGCCGCTGGTGATCAACCGGCTGCGCGAATTCCAAATCGGACAATACATTCGGGAAGAAGGTCCGAAGGCTCATCAGAAAAAAGCCGGGACGCCGACCATGGGCGGTCTGCTGATTGCGATCGCCGTCGTCGTGCCTACGCTGCTGTGGGCGGATTTGAGCAACCGCTTCGTGTGGATTGCCGTGTTTGCCACCTGCGCCTTTGCGGCCATTGGATTCACCGACGATTACACCAAAGTGGCGAATCGCCGGAATCTGGGCCTGACCGGGCGGGCAAAGCTGGGACTGCAGGTTGCGACCAGCATTGTGATCGCCGTGATGCTGATCGCCATGCAGACCTATGGGATGTATTCGACCAAGCTGATTGTGCCCTTCCTCAAGCAGTTTCATCCCGATCTGGTGGTGCAGAGCCTGGAGCGCTTTCCCCATCTTTGGCTGCTGGCGTTCCTGCCCTTTATTGGGTTTGTGGTGCTGGTGATCGTGGGTTCGAGCAACGCGGTGAATCTTACGGATGGACTGGATGGGCTCGCCATCGGGTGTACGGTGATTGCTGCGGGCGCGCTGACCGTGCTGACGTATGTGAGCGGGCATGCCACTTTTGCCGCGTACCTGGAAATTCCGCGCATGCCGCAGGTGGGCGAGCTGACGATTTTTTGCGGGGCCATGGTGGGATCGGCGATCGGGTTTTTGTGGTACAACGCGCATCCGGCGGAAGTGTTCATGGGCGACGTGGGATCGCTGGCGCTCGGCGGGGCCATTGGGACGGTCGCGGTGATCATCAAGCAGGAACTGCTGCTGCCCTTTATTGGCGGAGTATTTGTGATCGAGGCGGTCTCGGTGATTTTGCAGGTGGGATCCTACAAACTGCGCAAGAAGCGCATCTTCAAGATGGCGCCCTTGCACCATCATTTTGAGTTGATGGGATGGTCGGAGTCGAAGATTATTGTACGGTTCTGGATTGCCTCGCTGGTGTTTGCGCTGTTCGCGCTCACGACGCTGAAGCTGAGGTAAAAGAGAATTCGCCACCGAGGCAGGGAGACACAGAGAAGAAAAAACAATCATTGGTTTCTCTGTGACTCTGTGACGGACCCTGTCCTGAGCGAAACCCAAGGGTGGTGAAATGGGGTTGGATGGAACTTAACAACAAACGCGTGCTGGTGGTGGGACTGGGCAAGTCCGGAGTCGCGTCGGCACTTTTCCTGAAGGCGCGTGGGGCGCAGGTTACCGTCTCCGATACGAAGAGCGGAGATGAGCTGCGCAACGAGATCCCCTCCCTGCTCGATCATGGAATCACGGTCGAGACTGGCGGGCATGGCGAGCGCACGTTTCGCGGGCAGGATTTGATTGTGGTGAGTCCCGGCGTGGCCGTTGACGCACCGCTGCTGGCGCAGGCGCGGTTGTTGGGCGAGGCGGTGATCGGCGAGGTGGAACTGGCGGCGCAATTCTTGCCGGGACCGATTGTGGCCATCACAGGGTCGAACGGGAAGACCACGACGACCACACTGACCGGCGAGATTTTGGCGGCGGCGGGATTGTCGACGCTAGTGGGCGGGAACATTGGCACACCCGCGATTTCCTTGGCGGAGCGGGCGAAGCCGGAGAGCGTGATCGTGCTGGAGGTTTCGAGCTTTCAACTGGAGACGATTCAGACGTTCCGGCCAAAGGTTGCCGTGGTGCTGAATGTCACCCCGGATCATCTCGACCGGCACAGAACGTTTGAGGCTTACGTGGATGCGAAGGCGCGCATCTTCGAGAATCAGCGGGGCGACGACTTCGCCGTGCTAAACGAGGATGATCCGAGTTGCGTGGCGATGGCGGCGCGAACCCGGGCGCAGGTGTTCTGGTTTAGCCGGCAGAAAGAAGTGAAGCAGGGCGCGTGGTTGCGCGAGGGGAGCATTTTGTTTCGTGACGCTCAGGGACAACGGGAGGTCATGCTGGCTTCCGAAATTCCGCTGAAGGGTGCGCATAATCTGGAAAATGTGCTGGCCGCGGTGTGCGCGGGCGCGCTCATGGGATGCGCTCCGGAGAAGATCCGGCAGGCGGTCAAAGACTTCAAAGCGGTCGAACACCGGCTGGAGTTCGTGGCGACCATCCGCGGGGTGGATTATTACAACGATTCGAAGGCCACGAACGTGGATGCGACCATCAAGGCGCTGGAGTCGTTTCCGGCGAACATCCATGTCATTCTTGGCGGCAAGGACAAGGGCAGCGACTACAGCGTGCTCAACGATCTGCTGCGGCAGCGGGTGAAGCGCGTGTACACCATTGGGGCGGCGGCGGGCAAGATTGAAGCCCAGATCGTTTCTTCCTCCGGTAGCCAGGCGAAAAGCGGGGGCGTTGAAGTTGTGCATGCCGAGACCTTGGAGAATGCGGTGCGCAAGGCGAATGCCGTGGCGCAGCCGGGTGATGTGGTGCTGCTTGCGCCAGCTTGCGCGAGCTTCGATCAGTTCAAGAATTATGAGCACCGCGGGCAGGTGTTCAAAGAGATTGTGCGGGGGCTGGGGTGAAGGGCTTTCACCATCGAGACACAGCGGCCCCAGGCCCAGAGACAGACAGGAAAGCTGCTCTGTGACTCTGGGATGAATTGAATGTCGCCCGGAATCAAGACAATTAACAATCAAGAGTCCCCAATCAGCAATTCTTCCTCCCTGACTCCGTGACTCCGTGGTGAAATGAACTTCCCATGGCAAAGCGGGTTAGTGTGGATCGCTGGTTGTTTACGGTCACCATGCTGCTCGTGTTTGTGGGGTTGGTCATGGTGTTTTCGGCGTCGGCGGTGATGGCGCGGGAACGGTTCGGATCTCCGTATGCGTTCTTGTCGAAGCAGTTGATCTGGGCGGCGGCGGGCCTGGTGGCGATGGTGGTGGCGATGCAGGTGGATTACCGGAGATACAAGCATCCGGCACTGGTATTTTCGTTGCTGGGGTTGACTACGCTGCTGCTGATCTCCGTCTTTTTTCTCGACCGCTCGCACCACACGCATCGCTGGTTCCGCGCCGGCGGGTTTTCCTTCCAGCCTTCGGAGCTGGCCAAGCCGGTGCTGATCTTATTCCTCGCCTATTTCCTCGAAGGCCGCGCCAAGACCGTGCCGGGTTCCGCGCCGAATTACATCGATGACTGGCGCAGCACGCTGGTGCCGGCGGCGGCGCCGGTGGTGGTGCTGCTCGGTCTGATTGTGCTCGAGCCGGACCTGGGCACCGCCGTCGCTTGTGCCGGGATTGCGGCTTCGATCCTGTATGTGGCGGGCATGCGGGCGCGGTATTTCGGATACGCGTTAGGAGCGGCTCTGGTACCGCTGTATTTTCTGATCTTTCAGGTGAGCTGGCGGCGCGATCGGATTCTGGCATTTTTCAATCCCTATGCCGACCGGCAGAGGACCGGGTTCCACATTATTCAGTCGCTGATTGCGGTGGGCACGGGCGGCGTGACCGGTACTGGGCTGATGGAGGGTAAGCAGAAACTGTTTTATCTGCCGGAGCCCCATACCGACTTCATTTTTGCCGTGACCGCGGAGGAGCTAGGGCTGGTGGGAGCGATGTTTGTAGTGGCGCTGTTTGCGGTCTTCCTATGGCGTGGGATGCGGGCATCGCGGCGGACGGATGACATTTTCGGTCGATATCTGGCGGTGGGGTTTACCAGCATGGTGGTGCTGCAGGCGTTCATCAACATCAGCGTGGTTTTGGGGATGATGCCGACCAAGGGGATTCCCCTGCCGCTGGTGTCGTACGGAGGGTCGTCGTTGTTTGTGACGCTGGCTTGCGTGGGCGTACTGCTGAATCTTACGAAGCAGGCGGAATGAAGCCATTGCATCCTTGAATCTTTGACGCAATCTCCAATGGCTGAATGATTCAATCGTTTATAGTCAGCTCATGCGGGCCATTCTGGCGGGCGGCGGAACCGGTGGGCATGTGATTCCTGCGCTGGCTATCGCTAACGAACTCAAGAAAAGTTATGAGGCTGAGGTGCTGTTCATCGGGACGGCACGCGGGATTGAGAACCGTTTGGTGCCCGCGGCAGGGTATGCGCTGCAACTGGTGCGGGTGGGGGCGCTCAAGAACGTCAGTTTGATGACGCGAGCGAAGACGGCATTCGATTTGCCGCGGGCGGTCTGGGATGCCAGCCGGATGCTGAATGAGTTTGCGCCGGACGTAGTCGTTGGGGTGGGGGGATACGCGTCGGGTCCGGCGATGCTGGCGGCAGTGGTGAAGCACATTCCGACCCTGGCGTTTGAGCCGAATGTCGTGCCCGGATTCGCCAACCGGGTGGTGGCACGGTTTGTATCCGGTGCGGCCGTGCACTTTGAGGAGACTGGGAAATATTTTCGTGACGCTGAAGTGACCGGCGTGCCGGTGCGGCAGGCTTTCTTTGAGATTCGAGCGAAGCGCGCGGGCGTTCCGACTCTTTTGGTTTTTGGCGGAAGCCAGGGGGCGCACGCGATCAATGAAGCGATGATCCGGTGCTTGCCCGAGTTGCAGCGGCAGGCGCCGGGGATGCACATCATCCACCAGACGGGTGAGCGTGACTATAATGACGCGCTGGCTGCCTATCGCGGTTTGGGCGAGTCGGCGGAAGTCTTTAAGTTTATTGAGGACATGCCGGCGGCGTTTGCCCGAGCGGATCTGATGGTTTGCCGGTCGGGAGCGAGCACGGTAGCTGAAATTACGGCAGCAGGGAAGCCTGCGATTTTTGTGCCGTTTCCGCGGGCGGCGGACGATCATCAGCGGGTGAATGCAGAGGCGCTGGCGCGGTCGGGAGCGGCCGTGGTTGTCGAGGAGTCGAAGCTGGAGGGAGTCTGGCTGGCAGAGACGATTGCGGCGCTGCTCGGGGACCCGAGGCGGTTGGAACAGATGAGCGCAGCGGCGCGGGAGTTGGCGCATCCTGACGCGGCGCGGGATATTGCGGCGCTGGCGGCGCGGCTGGCGGGAGGCGATGTGAACTGAAGATTTCCGAAAAAACGCGGAAGCGACGAGAGAACGCCTCGACAGCTCTGCGGTCGCGTCCGGTGAAAGGCATCCCATTCGGCTTCGCTCCGGGGAGATTTTTGACCGCGTAACGACTTCGCATTCGCGAAGCACTTATTTCGCTCAGGACAGAGGCAGAAAGGCGCACGCTTTATAAATGTTTGCCAAGATTCAGCAGGTACATTTCGTTGGCATTGGCGGAATCGGCATGAGCGGGATTGCCGAGGTCCTGCTGAATCTTGGGTACGGGGTTTCGGGATCCGATCTGAGGCATTCTGCCGTCACCGAGCGACTGGCGGGCATGGGCGCTGTGGTGTTCGAAGGACATCGCGCGGAGAATATTGCGGGAGCCGAGGTGGTGGTGACGAGTTCGGCGATCGCGGCGGAGAACCCTGAGGTTCTCGAAGCGCACAAGCTGCATGTGCCGGTGATTCAGCGGGCGGAGATGCTGGCCGAGCTGATGCGGTTGAAGTATGGCATCGCCGTTGCTGGGATGCACGGCAAGACGACCACGACTTCGATGGTGGCGGCGGTGCTGGCCGGGGGTGGGCTCGATCCAACCGTCGTGGTGGGCGGGCGCGTGGATGCGATGGGGTCGAATGCGCGGCTGGGGAAGTCGCAGTATCTGGTGGCCGAGGCGGATGAGAGTGACCGGTCGTTTCTGAAGTTGTCTCCCATTCTTTCGGTGGTGACGAATATCGATCGTGAGCACATGGATTGTTACCGAAACATGCGGGACGTGAAGAAAACGTTTCTGGAGTTCATGGACCGCGTGCCCTTCTATGGGATGGTGGTGGCGTGCAACGACGATCCGCCGCTGCGGCGGTTGCTGCCTGAAGTGCGGCGTCGCACTGTGACCTACGGAACCAAGCGTGGGTCGGATTTTCTGATCAAGTTAGGATCAAGTTCCGGGCCAGTCAGTGTGGGCGATGGCGCGCCCTTGAGCCGCTTTCGCGTGAGTTATTCGAAGAAGGACTTGGGTGAGTTCACGCTGCACGTGCCGGGAGTACATAACGTTCTGAATGCGACGGCGGCGATTGCGGTGGGCGTGGGGCTGGATGTTGGCGTGGAAGCGATCCGCGGCGCGCTCGATCAGTTCCGCGGGGTTGAGCGGCGGTTTCAGTTGCGCGGGCGGGCGGCGGGGGTGAGCGTGATTGACGATTACGGCCACCATCCCACGGAGATCAAGGCGACGCTGGCGGCGGCGCGGCAGTGTAGGTTCCGCAAAGTTCATGTGGTGTTCCAGCCCCACCGGTACACGCGCACCCGCGATCTGATCGAGGAGTTCAGTACGGCGTTTGGCGACGCGGACTCGCTGTTTGTGCTCGACATTTACGCGGCCAGCGAGAAGCCGATTGAGGGAGTCAGCGGGGAAGCGCTGGCGTCGACCATACGCGAGAACGGTGGAGGGAACGCTCAGTATGTGAGTTCGTTTGGAGGCGCAGCGAGTGCGGCGGCGGCTGTGGCGGAGGATGGGGACATGATCCTGACGCTCGGAGCGGGAAGCGTTTCGCAGTTGGGGCCGATAATCTTGGAGAAATTGCAGGAGCGGGAAGCGGCGTAGGGAACTAATTTCCTCCCCGCTGCGTATCTTCCATTGCTAACGGAGTTGGTCGGGGTCCGTCCAATCTGTGAGAAGGACAAAAAAGGACGACAAAAGGCGATGAAGACTACACAGGGGTGGGGATGGCTGGTGGCTGGTGTGCTGGCGCTCGGATGCAACGGGTTTTATCAGGACGGGGGCGCCGCCTGGGCGCATCGGGCTGTGGATGGCGTGGCCGCGCGGATTGCCGACCGGTCGGATGTTTTGGCCGATCTGGCGGCGACGCGGGTTGACGGATTGATGGAGCGAGCCAGCGTTCGGGCGGTGCGGGACAAGACTGTGTCCTGCCCTTTGGCTACCGCCATGGCGCGGTTTCAGTCCAAGGCGGCCCGGACGCAAAGCGCAAGGTCACGGTTTGAATCAATGTCGGCCCGGCAAGAAGCGGCGTTGGCGCGAGGGCAAGCCCATCGGACGCAGATGGCAGTGCAAGTTGCCCGCGTGCAGCTGACTCCGGTGGCGTTTAATATGGAAGAAATTCCGCTTGCGGTTTGTCCGCGGGTGCGACTCAATGTTTCCCGTGGAAATGTTCCGCGGGTGCCTGTGGTTAGGGTGCGAACTCCCGTGGTGCAGCTCGACCTGGGGGATGGGCCGATTTAGGGTGGTATCCCTGAAGGGTGGAAGCGGAGAAACTGCCGCGTCCGCTTTTTGTGCGCCGGACTACACCCAAGGTGCTGACGAGGGCTTAGCCGTGCTTCGCCCAGGCCGGACAGCCGCGGCGGCTGTCTCTACATGGTTCGTTGCTGTCCTCAGAGTCGAAGTTCTCTCCGGTGATGCCCAATACGGTTCCTGCCTGTGCAAAAAAATCAACATTCTCTCTATCTCTGTCGGCGAAATAAAGTTATAGTTTGAAGGCTCAGCGATTCAAGCGACAACTGACCTGAACTGATGGCGCGGAAATCGGGTCCCACCATCTTGCAGGAGGAGTTGTACCCACCCAGCGCTGAGGCGGCGCGTGCGGGAGTCCAGGATTTGGAGGTGGACGACGCGCGTCGGGTCGAACTGGATGTGGACGAGGAATCTCCGTTTCTGCGCGGGCAAAAGCGCGTCTCCGCCCGCCGAAGTTCTCTTCCCAAAAAAACTCGACATGGTTTGCTGTGGGCTGGCTTGGCGGCAGCGTTGTGTTGCGCCGCCGGATTGGCCGCGGCGGGGCTGTATCACTATGGCGAGCGCTCGTGGCGCTTCCGCGTGGAATCGAGCGACAACATCGAAGTCGCGGGCATGCAGAATGTGACCAAGGCGCAGATCATGGAAGTGATGGGCGCCGACATTGGGCGCAACATCTTTTTCATTCCGCTGGCGCAGCAGAAAGCGCAATTGGAGCAGGTTGCGTGGGTGGAATCGGCCAGCGTGATGCGGTTTGTTCCCAACCGCCTGAAGGTAGAAATTCACGAGCGCACGCCGGTGGCGTTCGCGCGGGTGGGGCCGCGGATGTTCTTGATTGACGCGGGCGGGACGCTGATGGAGTTGACGCAGAAGCACCGGTATTCGTTCCCGGTGATTTTGGGAATGAATCCGGGCGAGCCGCTTTCAACCCGGAGGCCGCGGATGAAGGCCTATGCCGATATGGTGCGGGACCTCGACGCGGGCGGGGCGCACTATTCACAGGATCTGAGTGAAGTGGATCTTTCCGATCTGGAAGACGTGAAAGTGCGGGTGAACGATCCGGCGGGTGATGTGCTGGTGCATCTGGGATCGTCGGACTATCTGCGGCGCTACAAGATCTACGTAAGCCACGCACAGGGTTGGCGGCAGCAGTTTCAGAAGCTGGAGTCGGTCGATCTGCGCTACGACAACCAGATCATCGTCAATCCGGATATGCAGCGAACGGCAAAGGAGGTGGCGTTGAGCCCGGCGGTTGCGAAAGTGGCGGCAGCGGCGGGAGTGAAGCCGGCGGCGCTGGTCACTCGCCTGGGACCGCACGATCTGAGTGCGTCCAAATCTGACCTGCCTAAGCCTGCATTCGAATTGACGGAGAAGAAACTTGATCCGAAGGCTGCTGCGGGCGGAACGAAGAAGGCGGCCGCGAAAACCAAGCCCAAGAAGACAGCGACAGTGGGGAAAAGAAGTGCAAGCGCGAAAAAGACGTCGGCAACGGGTAGGCCGCTGCCTTCGACAGCGGTGAAGAATACAAATCGACAGGCAAGCCAGGATGGGGCGACTCCACGGAAGCCGGCGGAAGGGAAGCATTCACCATCTCGATCGACGACAACGCCTGCTGCGAAGAGCGCCGGCCAGAAGCCGAGTCCGGGAGTTGCGAAGAGTCAGACGAGTCCGGGGCCGAACCCGTGAGAATTCAAGTTCATCGCGGTGCGAGGAGTGCTTTGGGAAATGACGTAGAAGGAGTCCCATTGCGAACCGAAGGAGGAAACCACCAGATCCCTGAGGGGCGAAAGCCCGGGTTCTGGCTGGCTCTCGGTGGCGCGGCTGAAGTCGTGCCCTTCCCCAAACGATTTA
>Ga0182015_10000992_pt1 | contig 39160 bp, 22 predicted proteins | sample 712P3MmetaG_FD_120478 | JGI IMG/M metagenome (GOLD analysis project Ga0182015, IMG submission 120478) | Permafrost microbial communities from Stordalen Mire, Sweden - 712P3M metaG | ecosystem: Environmental > Terrestrial > Soil > Wetlands > Permafrost | place: Sweden: Stordalen | collected...
AACGGAAAAGAACTCTAAACCGACCGGTAAGCAGACCAAAGCAACACCGCAACCGGAAAAACTCAACCCGAACAACCCAAATCAACAGGGCTAACGGCGTTCTCACGCAGACACTAAAGCCCGACATTGATTTTATTGGGCTTTTTGGTACGACTAAAGTCATGCCCTGTTACAGAACCTTCGAGAATTGACTCCTCAAAGAGTTTTTCAGCAAACTGTTCAGGCCTATTGGGGCCGTAAGGACCGGTCATGGAAGCTACATACCATCAAGGACGGGCAAGGACACGCAAGAACGAACAAGAACAAGCAGAAACAAGCAAGTCCAAGCATGAATAAACTCATATTTGCGAATTTGCTGCACCGGCCCGTGCGCTCGATCATCAGCGTGCTGGCGGTGGCTATTGAAGTGGTGATGATTCTGTCGATCTCGGGCATCTTTATGGGGATGCTGAACGACACTAAAGCGCGGACCAACGGAATTGGCGCGGACCTGATGGTATTTCCTCCGGGCTCGTCGAATTTTGTGGCGATGAGCGGAGCGCCCATGCCAATCAGCTTTGCCGAGGCGTTGCGCGGGCTGCCGCACGTGACGGTGGTATCGCCGGTGAATCAGAAGTTTTCGACCGCGGGCAAGATCGAGATTCTTTACGGCATCGACTACGACACCTTCGACGCGATGAAGCCGTTTGTTTACGTTGACGGCGGCAAGTTTCAGGGCCCCAACGACGTGATTGTGGACGATGTGTTTGCCGCTTCGGACAAGGGCTACCACGTGGGCGATACGATCACTATTCTCAAACACCCATTCCGCATTTCGGGGATTGTGGAACACGGCAAGGGCGGGCGGCGGATGATCCCGATCGACACCATCGGGGACTTGACCGACGCCGCGGGCAAGGCCTCGCTGTTTTATCTGAAGGTTGACGACCCAAAGAACGACGAGGCCGTCATTCAGGAGGTTCACGCGACGCACGGCCTGGAAGGCTACCCGACTTACACGGTCGACGACTGGCTGGGGGAGATGACGCCGGACAAGATTCCTGGCTTCAACATCGCGCTCAGGGTGGTTACGTTTATTGCTGTTGTGGTGGGATTTCTGGCGATTTTTCAGGCGATGTATACGGCGGTTCTTGAGCGGACGCGCGAAATTGGGATTCTGAAATCGATGGGCGCGTCGAAGTTCGATATTGTCTCCGTAGTGTTGCGCGAGACCGCAGTGATGGCCGCCGCCGGTGTGTTGCTGGGCATTGCTGGAACTTATGGCGTGAAGTTGATGATGGCGCGCCTGTTTCCTCTGCAGCAGTTCGATATCACAGGGTTGTGGATTGCGCAGGGCTCGGTTATTGCTTTTCTAGGGGCGATCATCGGAGCGCTTTATCCGGCATGGATGGCTGCGCGTAAAGATCCCATCGACGCACTGGCCTACGAGTAGGGCTTGCCCTTACGAGTCGGGTTTGCGTGGCCGAACGCGACAGGCGAACGGGGCGGCCACTGGGAAACGCGATTGGGGCCGGTACTGCTGAGACGTGAACGAAGGCCGTGGGTTGGCGATGCGGAATTTGAGCCGCGAGGCGTGGATGGGCCAGAACTGCACAGTTTCCGCTGCATTTTCAAGCCGAGGACTCGCTCCAGGTGTTTGAAGATCTGGGCCTGGACCTCGCATTCACGAATTTTTCACAATCTGGAATGCAAGGACAGGGGAAGCGTGTGCGCGGTCGAAAATTAACAGAACTGTAACAATTCTGTGTTCTGATTCAGACTTGGAATCACGCGATCCTTACACAATTAAAGGGTGAACGGCCGGACGCAGAGGCCGAAGTACATCTATTCACATTCGGGTTGAACTCTTGTGCGACGCCAGATTTCTCTCGGCGACCAAAACCCAAAATACCTAACCCGAAAATTGATACGAAGTTCAAATCATCAAAGTGCCCACTGTGATGGACTCAAACCATCACTTCAGGCGCACAACCCGTCTTCTTTCAGGAGAGCCAACCATGACACGAAAGCTGCAAAGCATTTTTCTATTCCTTTCCGTTCTGCTCATCGGCAGTCTCGCGACCGCGAGCGCCCAGACTTATACACTCGGCTCCATCGCCGGCACAGTCTTTGACCCGAGCGGGGCAGTTGTGCCGGCCGCGGCCATTACCATCCACAACGACGGCACCAATGCCGAACTGGGGCTGAAGACCGACGGCAGCGGTTACTTCAAGGCGCCGGAACTCTCTCCGGCCAATTACACCGTGACCATTAGCGCGACGGGTTTCGCTCCCTACAAGGAAGTGGGAGTGATTGTTCTGGTCGGCCAGACGACCGAGCTGATGGCACACCTGGCGGCGGCCGGAACGACCGCGAGCGTGGAAGTGACCGCGGAGGCGCCGATTCTGAACTTCGAGTCGCCGGACATCACCTCCGAACTCAGTGCGCATGCGATTGAAGACCTGCCGCTCAACGGCGAACGCTGGTCGAACCTCACCTTGCTTACTCCGGCGGCAACCGTCGACACCAGCGGCTTCGGCCTGATCTCTTTCCGCGCGATCAGCACGCTGCTCAACAACGTTGAAGTGGACGGCGCCGACGATAACCAGGCTTACTACTCCGAAGAGCGCGGCCGTACCCGTGAGGGCTACTCGAGCTCGAAGTTCATCATTCAGGAGTTCCAGGTCAATACCGGCGTTTACTCCGCCGAGTTCGGCCGTGCCGCAGGCGGCGTGATCAATGCCGTGACGAAGAGCGGCACCAACGGGATTCATGGAGTTGCATTCTTCTCGGACCGCGACAACGATTGGGGCGCCTTCAACGCATTCACCACGAATACCTACAATACTGCTGCGGCGGGCTCGGCTCCTACCTTTGTGAGCTCGGCCTACAAGCCGGTGGACTGGCGCAAGGAGTGGGGCTTCGACATGGGCGGCGCGTTGAAGAAAGACAAGCTGTTCTGGTTCTACGGCTACAACCAGTACCATCGAAACTTCCCCGGCACTGCGAAGGCGAATACGCCCAGCGCGTTCTTTACGCTTCCGGATGCAGCGCTTGCGTCCGGCTACACCTGCAACTACACCGATGTGATGAACGGCGCCAAAATCGCCGATGGCCGTGGCTACATCTCTGCGCCGACGGGTGGCACAGCTGCCTCTACCACCGACCAGATGGCCTGCTCGCTGGCTGTGCGTCTCAATGCGGCAGGCTTGCCGGGATACACGACCTATGCGGGTGGCGCAACCGCCTATTCGAACGAGCTGGTCGATCTGCTCACCGATCTGGGCCCGGTGCCACGGCAGGGCTTTGAAGAGCTGAACACCCCCAAACTCGACTGGCAGGTCAACGACAAGAATCACGTCAGCGTTCTTTATCATCGTTTGCGCTGGGATTCGCCGGGTGGCGTTCAAACACAGGCCACCAACCAGTACTCGATCGACAGCTTCGGCACCGACTTCGTCAAGCTCGACTACGGCCTGGTGAAGCTGGACAGCCTGATCACTTCTAACATCACGAACGAAGTTCGCTACCAGTACGGGCGCGAGTTGGACGATGAAGGCCAGCAGCCGTTCAGCAAATACACCCAGCAGAATCTTACGGCGACAAATGGCAATCTTGCAGCCGGTGGCGGCTTCTCGCCCAACGTTCCAGACGTTGCGCTGGACACCTCGATCGGCATGTATCTCGGCTCGCTCTACTACGACTACCGCAAGGCGAACCCCGACGAGCGGAAGTGGCAGGTGGGCGACACCGCGAGCTGGCAGTTAGGCAACCACACCGTCAAATTCGGCGTCGACATGATCCACAACGATGACCTGCTGAACAACACATACGAAGGCAACGGAGTTTACACCTATAGCTACATCGGAAACTACTTTGCCGATGTTCTGAGCGAAGGCTCGGCTACCGGCGTCTGCAACGCCACCGGCACAGTCTCTGCTCCTGGAACCGCGACCACGGACTACGTGGGCACGGCGACCTGCGCCACCATGGTGCAGGGCTTTGGTCCGCCTGCATGGGAGATCGCCACCACCGACTACGGCTTCTTCGGCGAGGACCATTGGAAGCTTACGCCGAAATTGACTGTCGACTTTGGCCTGCGCTACGACTTCGAGGCCTTCCCGGCACCGTTCTCGAGCCTGGTAACAGCCGACGGCGCCTTTGTTCCTTACCTCGCCTCAACCAATGGACTCTGCTCCGGCTACACCGGCGGGGGAACCTGCCCCACCCTTGCTGCCCAGGCGAACATCACCAACAAGCCTGACGACAAGACGGACTTTGGGCCGCGGATCGGTTTCGTGCTCGATCCGTTTGGCGATGGCAAGACGACCATCCGCGCAGGCGCGGGCATCTATGTCGGCCGCACCAACAACGGCCTGATTCTGAACGACTACCTGAACACCGGCAGCCCGGCAGGCGAGTACGTTTCGGCCACCGTGAAGCCCACCGCGACCAGCACGGCCGCCGCGAGCAGCGCGCTGCCAAAGTTCCCGAACATCATCGCCGCGGGTGCCGGTTCCACGCCCACCTCTTACTTCTTCTCGTCCAACTTCAAGAATCCCGAAGTATATGAGTTTGACGCGGCTGTTCAGCGAGAGATCGGGCACAACGCAGTGCTGCAGGTCAGCTACATGGGCGCGCTGGGCCGCAGGCTTCCGAACGCTCTGAACATCAACTACAATCCGAACGCGAATACGGCGACCACTGGGAGCCCGAACGGGGTGGTGACCAGCGTGGTTACGGTCTCCGACACGGGTGGGACGGGGCCGCTCCCCAACGGAACGGTCTTCAACGTTCCCACTTATACCGGATTCATCAATCCCGCCTTCGGCGCCGTAAACGAGGCGTTCTCCGACGTTTCGTCCAACTACAACGCCGCCGTCATCGAGGTGGAAAACAAGACCTCGAAGCGCTTCCAGTACGACGTGAACTATACGTACTCGCACGCGCTCGATTACGGCCAGAATGCAAACACCACCAACCTGAGCAACGGCTGGATCGACCCGTACAACATCGATGGATTCAGGCGGGGCGGCAACTACGGCAACTCGGCCTGGAACGTTCCCACTCGCATTGTTGCCTGGGGTTTGATGAACTCGCCAGACTTCCATGGCTCTAATTTGACGAAGTTCTTCCTGAACGACTGGAGTCTTGCGCCGATGTTTCAGGCGCAGAACGGCCTGCCCTACTGCGCTGGATTCCAGAGCGGATCGGTTTCAACTTCGGCCTATAGCTCTGGCATCAACGGCGCGGGGCTCAGCACCTTGATTCCGGAAATCGGCCGCAACAACTACTCCATGCGGCGCATCATGGTGGCCGATCTACGCCTGGAGAAAATTCTCGACTTCGCGCCGGGCGATCATCCGCTCAAGTTGCACCTGATTGGCGAGGCCTTCAACGTATCAAACCACGAGAACGTGACGAGCGTCCAGACCGCGGCCTACACACTTTCGGCAAACTCGAATGTGACAAGCGGCTGCAGCGGGTCGCAGCTCGTAACCGGCCAGGCACAGGACGAGTGCTCGACGATGACCTTCGTTCCGCATGCCGGCTCGGGCCACCTGGCCAGCGGCTTCCAGGCCATTACCAACACGAATTCGGACTACGTTTACACTCCGCGCCAGGTACAGCTCGCGCTGCGCCTGGACTTCTAGAGCGGGCCAGTTGGAACACAAGGGGCGGTGGCTTCGGCTGCCGCCTTTTGCTCTTTGAGGCCGGCCGCATTTTGCAGCGATCGCGGAAGTTTCGCACGATATACTTTGTGCATCTCTTCTGAGGCGTTCTGTTTCGACTTCCGTGGCCCGGGATTGCCTTGATCCGTGTGCCGGGTGCGAGTTGCGTCTCACGCGCAGGCATCTTCACCGCGGGGAAGCGCATTGACCAAGGTGTACCCACGCTGGCTCTACGCTGTTTGGCTGGTCGTCATTGGCGGCTTTGCGGTTTTGCACGCACTTAATCTGCGCGCCGATTTCCCCAATCACTCGCCGTGGATCTTCGACTTTGCCAAGTACACCGATGAAGGCTGGTATGGCAACGCAGCCGTGCGCGCGCATCTGTTTGGAAGCTGGTATTTGCGCGGAGACTTCAATCCGGCACCCGCTGTGCCGGTGTGGCCATTTCTCGAGTGGCTGCTCTTCTTCGTTACCGGCGTGAGCATTGAGGCGGCGCGCGGGCTGGCCGTGGCATTCTTTTTTGCGAACCTTGTGCTCAGCTACCTGCTGTTGCGCGCGCGCGGGCCGCGCTGGACAGCCTTGCTGGCGATCACGCTGGTGGTCACAAGCCCATTCCTCTACTGCTTCAGCCGGCTGGCGATTCTCGAGCCGATGCTGACCGCGTTTACGCTGGGCGCATTCAACATTGCAATCAGACTGCCTCGGTTGCGCAGGCCATTGGTCTGGTCGGCTGCGATCGGCCTGTTGTTCACGCTGATGATGCTCACCAAGACGACCGCGGTTTTTCTTACGCCGGCGCTGGGTTGGATCATGATTGTTCCGCTGTGGGGCGACCTGAAGAAGATTCTCCGCTGCGCAGTGGCTGCTGCGGTGACCTTCGCGCTGACTTTTGGCGGCTGGATGGCGCTGGTTGTTGCGAATGGCCTGTTGCCCGACTACGAGTACCTGTTCTTTATCAACAAGTACGTCAAGCCGTCCCAGTTCTATTGGCCGCTTTTCAGCTTTTGGTGGTCGTTTCACGGAGGGTTGTGGATCGATCACATCCTCATTCCGCTTGCCGGAGTGCTGATCCTGATCGCGGTGGCCGCGGCCATCGGCTGGTCGTCGCCGTGGGCGCGCAAAGTGCTGCTCGACCCGGTCTTTGGCGCCTCGATCCTGGCATCGGCCGGCTACATCGCGTTCATGACTTACCAGAACCATCCGCAGCCACGCTATTACGCGTTCATAGCTTTCTTTTGTTTTTTCGTTGTGGCCATCGGCGCGGAGGCACAGCTGGGCGCGGACGAAATGCCGCGGCCGTGGTTTTCTCTGAGGGGCCTTGGTGTAGCCGCGGTTGCGCTCGCGGCCGTGACAGCGGCCGGCAATGCAGCATGGACGTTGAGCTACGCGTTGCATCCCGAGTACACGTTTGTGAGAGCGACCGACGAGCTGACGCGTTATATCGACCTGCACCCCAACGGCAAGCGGCTTCTGGTCTCAATCAGCGGCGATGAGATCACGATGATGACCCATCTGCCGACGATCTGCGACGACTTCGGGACGCCCACCTCGGACATGCCTGATCTCGTGACCAAGCTGGCCCACTATCAGCCTGGCTGGTGGGCCACATGGAACGACATCGATCCCGGCACGCTTGAGGACCTGCATATGCAGTTCTCACTGGAGCAAGTGGCCAGCTTTCATGCGCTCGATAACTCGGATCGAAACGTGCTGGTGCTCTTCAAGCTCCACCCGCTGCCCGAAGGGCAGATGCGCATTTACGGCGAAGAGAATTTGCAGGTTCCCTTGCCGGGAGACAAAATCCTGATCCCGATCGATGAGGGTCCGTAGCGCCCGCTCAATTCAAGCTGAACACCACGGGGATTCGTTCGAGTTTGATCGAATCAATATGATTTGTGGCGAATCATAAGCGAAAAATGGAACAATTTACGCGGATCAGGGCCTGAGCCGGGTTCAAATGTGCTGAGAATTGACGTGTGCGATGTCTGCTGTGGGAAGGTGCCTGGGGCTTTGAGAAAGTGGCGAAAGAATCAGGCGGAAAGTGGCCCGGCTGTCAGGAACGGCCGATCATCACTTCGGTGGCTTTGATGAGGGCTATGGCTTCGTCGCCTTGTTTAAGGGCGAGCTCGCGGACGGCGTCGGAAGTGATAATCGCGGTAACGTGCTGATCGCCGACCGCGAGCACCACCTTGGCCAGGAGTCCATCGATTTTTACCTCGACCACCGTCCCTCTGAGTTGGTTGCGTCCGCTGATGCGCGTGGAGCCAGCCTGGGCCGGCGGGGCGGGAAGAAAGCCTTCCAGTGCCTCCAGCGGAATGCGATGGTGTCCTCCGGGAGTCTTGAGCGTGCGAATGCGTCCGGCGAGAATCCAGTGCTTGAGCGCAGGGTAGCTGATGCCGATTTTTTCGGCAGCCTGGCGCGGAGTCAGCAGTTGGGGCGCTTGGGTCATTCCGGCTCGAAACTCCTCCGAGAGTACTCTACACGGTGCGTGCGATGCGTGTCTGCGGGGATGAGTTTTCTCTAATGGAACTCTGTGACTGCAATCACTCGACAGTGCTTGATTGGGATGGTAGCCTTCCGGTGGCTTCTTCCCGCAGTGCCGACGGGATGCGTAGATGAAGCCGATTGGGATTACGGCTTGAAAAAATCTCGGGAGGAAATGTGACTGCAATGTTTGGGGTAGTTTTCTTTTTAGCCGTGAGCGCGCTCTTGCTCGTTGTGGGCTCCTTTTTTGCACGCCAGGTGATGGGCGCGAACATGGGAATGCCGAAGATGCAGAAAATGGCCAGCGCCATCAAGGAAGGCGCTGTTGCTTTTCTGAAACGCTCGTACAAAACCGTAGCGGCCCTTCTGTGCCTGCTGCTGCCCACACTCGCAAACGCGCAGACAGAACATGCGGGCGGCGGCGAAGCGAACCTGGTGTTGCCGGATTTGAGGAGCGTGAGTTTCGCGAATTTCTTCGGCTTGAACGGGCATGATCTTCTGATGATCGGATTGCTCTTCTGCGCCGGCGGACTTTTGTTCGGCCTGGCGATCTATGTGCAGTTGAAGAACTCGCCGGTTCATCGCACCATGCTCGAAGTTTCCGAACTGATCTATGAGACCTGCAAAACGTACCTGGTCACTCAGGGCAAGTTCATCATGCTGCTTTGGGTCTTCATCGCGGTCATCATCTCGCTGTACTTCGGCGTTCTGGCGCCGGTGCCTGGAAAATCGATCGCGGTTACGTTGCCCGTCATCCTGCTGTTTTCGCTGGTGGGCATTGCGGGCAGCTACGGCGTGGCGTGGTTCGGAATTCGAGTGAACACATTTGCGAACTCACGGACGGCATTTGCAGGATTGCGCGGCAAGCCGTATCCGATCATGGCGATTCCGCTGAAGGCCGGCATGAGTATCGGCATGTTGCTGATCTCGGTTGAACTGCTGATCATGCTGTTCATCCTATTGTTCATTCCGCGCGATTACGCGGGCCCATGCTTTATCGGGTTCGCGATCGGCGAAAGCCTTGGCGCCGCGGCGCTGCGTATTGCCGGCGGCATCTTTACCAAGATCGCCGACATCGGCGCCGACCTGATGAAGATCGTATTCAAGATCAAGGAAGACGATGCGCGCAACCCGGGAGTGATTGCAGACTGCACCGGCGACAACGCGGGCGACTCAGTGGGACCGAGCGCCGATGGCTTTGAAACCTACGGCGTAACCGGCGTGGCTCTGATCACGTTCATCCTGCTGGCAGTGAAGGATCCCACCATTCAGGCGCAACTGCTGGTATGGATCTTTGTGATGCGCGTTGGAATGCTGCTGTCGAGCGCAGGCGCGTACTTCCTGAATACAGCGATCGCCAGCGCGAAATACAAAGATTCCGACGATATGGACTTCGAGACGCCGCTGACCTCGCTGGTATGGATCACGTCAATCGTCTCCATCATCCTCACCTACATCGTCTCGTATCTGATGCTGCCCAATCTCGGCGACGGAAGCCTGTGGTGGAAGCTGGCTTCGATCATCTCGTGTGGAACGCTGGCGGGCGCGCTGATACCCGAATTGGTGAAGGTTTTCACTTCAACCAAATCGACCCACGTGAAAGAAGTGGTCAAATCGGCGCAGGAAGGCGGAGCTTCGCTGGGAATCCTGTCGGGATTCGTGGCCGGCAATTTTTCGGCCTACTGGCTGGGATTGAGCATGGTCGCGCTGATGGGACTGGGCTACTACTTCAGCCTGGGCATACCGGATTTGCAGCATAATCCGGCGGGAATGATGCTGGCTCCAGCTGTCTTCGCGTTTGGCCTGGTCGCGTTCGGCTTCCTGGGTATGGGTCCGGTAACGATTGCGGTGGATTCATACGGGCCGGTGACCGACAATGCACAGTCGGTCTACGAGCTATCGCTGATCGAGGATGTGCCCGGCATCGAAGCTGAGTTGAAGAAGGACTACGGCATCACGGCGAAGTTTGAACGCGCCAAACACTTGCTGGAAGCAAACGATGGGGCCGGCAATACGTTCAAGGCGACTGCCAAGCCGGTGCTGATCGGCACGGCCGTGGTGGGTGCAACCACGATGACGTTTTCAATCATCATGGCTTTGACCCATGGACTGACAGATAACGTGAACAAACTCTCGCTGCTGCACGCGCCATTCATGCTGGGGTTGATCTGCGGTGGTGCGGTAATCTTCTGGTTCGCAGGCGCTTCAACGCAGGCGGTCTCGACTGGCGCTTATCGCGCGGTGGAATTCATCAAGGCCAACATACATCTGGAAGGCGTGGAGAAGGCGTCGGTGGCTGACAGCAAGAAGGTGGTGGAGATCTGCACGAAGTACGCGCAGAAAGGCATGTTCAACATCTTTCTCGCCGTTTTCTTCTCGACACTTGCGTTCGCGTTCATCGAGCCCTTCTTGTTTATCGGCTACCTGTTCTCGATTGCGATCTTCGGTCTGTACGAGGCGATCTTCATGGCGAATGCAGGCGGCGCGTGGGACAATGCAAAGAAAATTGTTGAGGTCGACATGAAACAGAAAGGGACACCTCTGCACGACGCAACCGTGATTGGAGACACCGTCGGCGATCCGTTCAAAGATACCTCATCGGTGGCCATGAACCCGGTCATCAAGTTCACGACGCTGTTTGGACTGCTCGCTGTTGAGCTTGCTGTGACGCTCACTGCGAGCAATCCGATGCTCACTCATGTGCTGGCAGTCGCATTCTTCCTGGTGTCAGTGTTCTTCGTACACAAATCGTTCTATGGAATGAGGATCGACTCGAAGGAAGCGAAATAATTTCTGTGATGTAGATCGAAGGAGACGCCGCCCATTGTGCGTATCGCGATGGGCGGTGTTATCGTTTGCTGCGGCAACTTCTTTGCGCGATGGGTTGGCGGCTGCTCATCCCTGGGAGACCATCTCCCGATGTGCCGTCTTCTCGGTCTTCGTCTCTGATTTGAAGGGCTGGCCTTTGCCGGTGGCGATCAGGTTGCGGAGGCTGGTGTTTATGATGAAGCCCCACGCGCTGGAGCAGCCGTCGAAGCACTCAACTTCAGGGGTGAGGCCCTGGTGAGTGAAGCGGACCTCGGTTTGACCGCCCGTCTGGCCGCGCTTTTGCGCGATATCAAATTGCGCGATGTCAAAGGTGATCTCGGTTCCGTTCCATTCCTTCTTGTCGTCAACGAAGTTGAGGAAGCTGTCCACGACAAGCCAGGCGACCTTTTTGCCGGGAACCAGTTCGGTGATCCGCTGTTTGGAGTAGTGGATGTCTTTGTAGCGATAGGACCACTCCGAGCCGAGTTTGCCAGTGTCGCCTTCAATGTCTCCAGACCACCATGCGCGAACGTTGTTGATGGCGGCGAAGGCCTCATCGGGGGTTTGGTCGACCGTAAAAGTGAAGGTGAGATTTTGACTCTTCATGATGCGTCTCCTTTTTGGGTGGTCTGATGTTGGCTTTCGTCTTTCTCCTGATAAAGAACGGCGAGGGCCGGAGGCCCTCGCTACAGCCGGTCCGGAGACACGGCGCTACGATGCCGGCGACTGGCGAAAAAAAGCGGGCCAGATGTTACTTGCCGGCTTCGGCGTGGAGGCGAACGCGGTCGTGCATGGATGCCCAGCCCTTGTTCATGCCGGCCTTGTGTTCTTCAGGGACGAAGCCGAGCGCGGTGTGCTTGAAGGCGATCAAGGTTCCGCCATCGACTTCGCTTAGCCGATATTGCACGTTCGAAACCATGGGGAAAGAGGCAAAGAGCGGGCCGGAGAACTCAAGCAGCGTGGGCCGCTTGATGGCCTGCACGTTGGCCCAGAAGTGGCCGTTGCCGTTGCCGAGATCGCGGTACCAACGGCCGCCTGGCCACGCTTCAATCTTCATGTTGAGAGACTTGCCGTCAGGGGTCTCGTTGCCGGGGCCGAGCTGCTCGAGCAGTGCGGTGAAGGTTTGATCGAGGGGGGCCTGGACGTGGATCTCCTGATTGATGGTGAGCGTGAGATTTTCGAGGGTCATTTCGGTAGCAATCATGATTTCTCCTTTTCGGTTGGTTGGGGATTTGTGGGATTTGAATGGTTCGGATTTGGGGAATTCAACTGCTGTGAGTCCGGGTCCAGTGCGACCTGATTCGGTACGACTTGGCGGACCATTTCTTCAGCGCGCTCCTTGACTCGATTGAGCTGATGCTGCCAGTAGCGCTCGAAGGTTCCGGCCCACTCGTGGAGAGGCCGTATCGCTTCAGCATTGGTCCGGTAGAGCTTCTGCCTGCCCTGGCAACGCATTCTCACGAGACCCACGTCGCGCAGCACCTTGAGGTGCTTGGAGACGGAAGGCTGCTCGAGGCCGAGAGCAGCCACAATCTCACCCACGGGCCGCTCCGTAGCGGCAAGGTAGATGAGAATCTCTCGCCGGCGGGGTTCGGCCACTGCGTTGAATGCGTCGGAGGTGGTGCTCGCTCTAGCCATGAGGAGACATTACATTCCCATATAGGAATATGTCAAGCGTTTTTTTAGCGCGGGGAGAACTACTGACTCATGTGCGGGGGATAGTCCTTCTTTCCTTTGGCACCCGCTAGCGTTCCCTAAAAAGAAACTACTCTCCATGTTGGGTTCAAGGTATTGATTTTCTTGAAGCGAACATCGTCGGGAGGTTTCACACCGTCCACAGGACGGGACAATTTGTTTGGAATGCTGACCCAGGGTTTCACCCTGGGCTATTCTCTTTTTCTCCCTCCGGGAGAAAGATCGCACGCTGTTTCATCTTCCGTTGGTCGGCAACGATGGTGGATGACTGTTACCAGCAGGCCGATTTGCGGGCGCGAGGGTTGGGGCGGCTCTCGGGCCAAGGAAGGCGGCGCGAGCCGACTTTCCCGACGCCTTCCAACATTTCACCGTCTCGTACACAATGACCGTCGTGTAGGGCACCGCGAGCCAGACAAATATTGCTTCAACCGGTAGATAGCCCCATACGCGAACGTAGATCCCCATCATGGCTGTGTGTTGATAACCCCACCAGCCGTATGGCATTGCCAGCGTTGCCTCCCATAGAAGGCTTGTGAGAGCAATCATGAACACCGTCAGGCTGAGAGCTCGCCAGTTAATTACTCCTCTGACTTTTGGAAAGAGCACCATCGAGGGCAAGAGAACGGAGAGAGCGAGAAAGATGAAATAGCCGGGGAATCCGGGTTCACCGTGCGTGAGAAATCTCTTGTAGATGAGAGCAAAGCCGATCAGCAGGGCAGTAAGAACGACCGAATCGGGGTGGAAGCCGACCAGCCTGTCGATCGACAAGCGCCTGGCGTCAGACGACGGGACGCTGTAGGCATGCAGCCAATAGCCGTCGAGCCAGAGATAGAGCAGCAGCACGGCAAGGAAGCCAGTGAAATAGAAGAAGTACTCTTCGATCGGGACGGACACGCCCAGAGCTGGCGCGGGAATACCGATCGTAGCCCGTGCGTTTGGAAACGTGAGAAAGAACTGTGCGAGAAAGAAATCCAGGCCTCCGCCGAGGGGGAAAAGAATCCCGATGGTCCACCAAAAGGCGCGCTTGGATATGTGTATCCCCTGCCTGGGAATGAACCAAAGAGCGATCAAAAGAATGGGCACCACGAAGATCAACAGACTTATCGTGTATCCGTAGGGGGTGGGATTGCCGCTTGTCACCTCGCCCACAGGCCTGAAGGCCGAGACTCTCACCGAAGATAGAGTCAGTGCCACAGGGAACGAGATCATGGCGAGCAACGCCAAAACGAACCAGAAAGCGAAGCGTGGAGAGGCGGCGAGTTTCGTGATCCGCATGGCTTTTTGACCTCCGTGTCTTCATTTCCTGGAATGTGCGGAGCGTAGCATAAGTTGGTCGGTTCGGTCGTGGCTTGGCCGGTCCTGGCATGGTCGACGGGCTGCGAAGCGTACCGCGGTATTGGCTTGGAGCAACGTGATTTTTGGCAAACTTGGCCAACGCGCCTATACTTTGGGTCGAGAGGTGCTCCCCATGCCGACGCGCAACGTTAATCTCCCCGACAAACTCGATCAGTTCATCGCCGCCAAGGTCGCTTCTGGGGACTACGCCAACGCGAGTGAAGTCATGCGGGCCGCTCTGCGCCTGATGGAGCGCGACGAGCAGGAATACGAAGAGAAGCTGGCTGCGCTGAGGGCGGCGATCGCCGAGGGTGATGCAAGCCCGGATGCTGAAGGCGACGTCTTCGCAGAAATACGGGAAAAATACGGGCTGCCGCATAGAACGGTCCATGCGTGAAGCGCTTCGTTATTTCGGCGGGAGCACGCCAGGATATTGACGAGATCGCCTCCTACACAAGAAGAACCTGGAGTTTGCAGCAGACGGATCGCTACTTGAGCCAACTTGAAGACGGATTTCAACTGCTCGCACAAAACCGCACAATAGGCAGGCCCTGCAAGGAAATCGATCCAGAATTGCGCCGCTTCGAAGTTGGAAAGCATGTGGTGTACTTTCGACTCAGGCGGGACGGCATACGCATCGTCCGAATCCTTCACCAGCAGATGATCCCCGTGAAAACGCATTTCGAATCCTGAGAACGCTCCGCCTCGCCCACGACCCCCGCCCATCCTCAACGTTCCCAGCGAGTTGTCCACATCTCCACACAAGCGGGCCGAAATGCACTGCGGTTCCGGCTTGAATGCGGAGCCGGGCGGGACTAGGCTCTTTGGTGGAGTCTGTGATTGGGTCGCGGGGTGACCTGCGGGCTTTTTGCACAGGATTCGGGGCAGGATCTTGTCAGGCATTCCCGCACGGCTGTTGGGCATTTTGAGCTTTCCACACGGAAAAGCCCGTGTGTAGAAGCCGGATGCGGGAAATGCACATCAAATACAAGATATTGTGGTTTTGTGTTGACACGCCCCACAGAGAGCGCTATTTTTTCATCTGCGGCTGTAAACAGACTGTAACGTAATCCGGCGTGAGGTACCGCCGGGCTGGGGCAAGAAGCAGCCGCCGTCAGGGTAGTCCGAGCAACCTTTTCCCGGTATTTGCGACAGATTGTGTATGCCCTCCTGCTGGCTCTCCCCAAGCCGGTAGAGGAGGAGTTTTTCACCGATTTTTGCCGATTTTGAAAGGAACCGATGAACGAGGCTTATCTGCACACTTCAACGTCAGAAACCACCACTTCCTACACGCAGGAAGGGTTGACCTTTACCCGCCGGTTCTCGCGCGACGGCGTTTCACCGTACAACGAAGTGCAGTGGGAGAAGCGTCTAGCCTCGATCACCGACACCAAGGGGAACACGATCTTCGAGCAGAAGGACGTGGAAGTGCCGGTGGACTGGTCAATGACCGCGACCAACATTGTGGCGTCGAAGTACCTGCATGGGCAGACTGGCACAGATGAGCGGGAGACCGGCGTACGGCAGCTGGTGGGGCGCGTGGCAGAGACGATTCGCGACTGGGGCATTGCCGGCGGGTATTTTGCGAGCGCGCACGATGCTGAGATCTTCCACGACGAACTGACACTGATGCTGCTGACGCAGCGCGTGGCGTTCAACTCGCCGGTGTGGTTTAACGTGGGCTGCGATCGGCTGGAGCCCAAGTCAAGCGGGCAGAACTGGCACTGGGATCCCTCGACGGGCGGCGTTCGCTACTCGGCGACCGGGTATAAGAATCCGCAGTGCTCGGCGTGCTTCATCAACTCGGTGGAGGACTCGCTGGAGTCGATTCTTACGCTGGCCAAGACCGAGGGCATGCTGTTCAAGTGGGGCTCGGGTACCGGCACCAACCTCTCGACGATTCGCGGATCGAAGGAGACACTGTCGGGCGGCGGCGAGGCCAGTGGCCCGCTTAGCTTCATGCGCGGCTTCGATGCGTTTGCAGGCGTGATCAAGTCGGGCGGCAAGACGCGGCGCGCAGCCAAGATGGTGATCTTGAACGTGGATCATCCGGACATTATGGAGTTCATCGACTGCAAGGCCAAGGAAGAGGAGAAGGCCTTCACGCTGATCAAGGCCGGCTACGATGGGTCGGGGCCGGACTCCGAAGCGTATTCGTCGATCTTCTTTCAGAACGCCAACAACTCGGTGCGCGTGAGCGACGAGTTTATGCGCGCCTATGAGCAGGATGGCGAGTTCACCACCCACGCGGTGAAGAGTCGCGAGCCGGTCGGCACATTCAAAGCCCGCGACATTATGAAGAAGATTGCCGAAGCAACCTGGCTTTGCGGCGACCCCGGCATGCAGTTTGACACCACCATCAACCGCTGGCACACGAGCAAGAACACGGCGCGCATCAACGCCTCGAATCCCTGCTCGGAGTACATGTTCCTCGACAACTCGGCCTGCAACCTGGCGAGCTTCAACCTGATGAAGTATCTCAACCCGGCGGGTGTCTTTGACATTCCCGCCTATCGCCATTCGATCTCCGTGGTCATTACGGCCATGGAGATTCTGGTGGACAACTCCGGCTACCCGACTGAGGCGATCGCGCAGAACTCGCATGACTATCGCCCGCTCGGTCTGGGCTATGCCAACCTTGGCGCGCTGCTGATGGCGCTGGGGTTGCCGTATGACTCGTCCGCCGGCCGCGACCTTGCCGCCGCCCTCACGGCAATCATGTGCGGACAGGCTTACCTGCAGTCGGCAGTGGTCGCCGCCAACTGCCCGGCGATCGCGTCGGCCACGCCGTTGACTGCTTCTGTCGAGCGGCAGGGCGGAGCCTGCCCCGGCTTCTACGTCAACCGCGAGCCGTTCCTCGACGTCATCCGCATGCACAGGGCCGAGGTCAACAACATTGGCAAATCGCGCGCAACAGCGGAGCCCTTTGTGGTTCCGCAACTCGACGCGCTCATTGACGCAAGCCGCGAGTGCTGGGACACGGCGCTCATCTTTGGCGAGCGGTATGGCTACCGCAACTCACAGACCACGGTGCTTGCGCCCACCGGGACCATCGGCTTCATGATGGATTGCGACACGACGGGCATTGAGCCCGACCTGGCGCTGGTGAAGTACAAGAAGCTGGTGGGCGGCGGCATGATCAAGATCGTTAACCAGACTGTTCCGGCTGCGCTGTTCAAGCTCGGCTACGACGATGATCAGGTGAACGCTATCGTGAGCTACATTGATGCGACGGGCACCATTGAAGGCGCGCCCGGCATCAAGCCCGAGCACCTGGCCGTCTTCGATTGCAGCTTCAAGCCGGCCAAAGGGACGCGGTCGATCCAATACATGGGGCACATCAAAATGATGGCCGCCACGCAGCCGTTTCTCTCGGGCGCAATCTCGAAGACGGTGAACCTGCCTCACGAGGCGAGTGTGGACGACGTGGCCGAGGCCTATGCAGAAAGCTGGCGCCAGGGCATCAAGGCCGTGGCAATCTATCGCGATGGTTCGAAGGGTACGCAGCCGCTGAACACCAGCATGGATGCGAAGAAGGAGCCTTCTGCGTTGGACGCGGTCGGTTCGCGGGTGATGGCGAGCCTTGCCGCTCATCAGCCCGCAGCTGAGGCCGACCTCAAGTCGCTGCAGGCGAAAATCGGTGAGAAGCTTGAGGTGACGGCAATGCAGGTGATCGCCGCGGCCGAGGCCTTCCAGAAGAATATCGAGGAGATCGCCAAGGCGGCTGCTGTGCCGGTGTTGTCGGCAACTTCGGGCGTCGCCGCGGCAGACCTGCTGAGGGAATCGCAGGATCCGAACGGGCCGCCGCGGGCAGTACGCCACAGGCTGCCCGAGGAACGTGCTTCGATCACGCACAAGTTCTCGATTGCAGGGCACGAAGGCTACGTGACCGTTGGTCTTTATCCGACGGGCCAGCCGGGCGAGATATTCATCAAGATGGCCAAGGAGGGCTCGACTGTCTCAGGCCTGATGGATGCGTTTGGCGTCTCGGTTTCAATGGCGCTGCAACATGGTGTGCCGCTGAAGGTGCTGTGCGAGAAGTTTGCGCACACGCGCTTTGAGCCCTCGGGCTGGACCGGCAACGAGCAGATTGGCTACGCAAAGAGCCTGATGGATTACATCTTCCGCTGGATCAACCTGCGCTTCCTCTCGGGCACGCAGCTCAGCCTGTTTGCAGGATTTACGCCGGCGGCGGCTCCGCAGCTACCGGCCGCACCGAGCATGTCGCAGGATATCGAGTCGGATGACGACTCGTTTGGCTCCCAGGCTAACCTGGCGCGGCTTGCTGAAGAGGTTGCCAAGAGGCTCAACCAGGTAAGCCAGACCGGAGGCGGCCAGCAGGGTCAGCCCGCAGGCGGAGGCATTGCGCCCGAGCCGCAGGCCACGGGTGTTTCCAAGGGCCAGCCCATGCCGGATCTAAAGGACCGCGGCATCTATCACGCTTCGGATGCGATGCGGGGTATGTACGAGATGGGCGATGCGCCGAGCTGCTCGACATGCGGCGCCATCATGGTTCGCAACGGCAGTTGCTACCGCTGCATGAGCTGCGGATCGACGAGTGGGTGCAGCTAGGCATCCGTTAGATAGACTGGTTAGGAATTGGGGTTACGCTTTTGAAAGCGTGGCCCCATTTCTGTGAATATTGATAATGCATAAATTGAGAGCTGCAGATTGTTAGACATCTGCATCTGCATCGGCTTCGCCTGGCGCGCGAATCCGAGTAGGAACGAATGCTCAGTTGCGGTAGTCCTCCCGCCTACTTATCCCACTACATTTGCGGCAGGGGCGACGATTTGGAGTTACCGCCAACCGAGAGCCGGAGCAACCGTGGCTAGAATTGCCTCCATAACATGCGCATTGTAAGCAACGCCTAGCTGGTTTGGGATTGTTAGCAGTAAGGTGTCGGCCTCTGCTATCGCCTCGTCCTTCTTCAGTTGCTCGATGATAATATCCGGTTCAGCAGCGTAGCTACGCCCAAAGATCGCCCGTGTGGTCTCATCGAGAAAGCCGACCTGATCTTCTTCTTGTCTTCCGCGTCCGAAATAGGCGCGATCGCGGTCGTCGATCAGCGAGAAGATGCTGCGGCTAACCGAGACCCGCGGAGTACGCGGGTGTCCAGCCTCCTTCCAGGCCGCGCGAAAAGAGCGAATCTGTGCGGCTTGTTGGATGTGAAGTGGCTCGCCGGTCTCGTCGAACTTGAGGGTTGAGGTCTGCATATTCATGCCGAGCTTTGCGGCCCACGCTGCTGTTGCGTTTGAGGCAGACCCCCACCATATCCGGTCGCGCAATCCTTCCGAGTACGGCTCAAGGCGCAGAAGCCCTGGAGGATTAGGAAACATGGGACGCGGGTTCGGCCTCGCGAAGCCCTTGCCGCGCAAGAGTTCGAGAAACTCTTCGGCGTGGCGCCGTCCCATCTCTGCGTCGTCCTCACCTTCGATTGGGCTGTAGCCAAAATAGCGCCAACCATCGATGACCTGCTCTGGTGAACCGCGGCTGATTCCCAACTGCAGCCGACCGCCGGAGATCAAATCCGCAGCCCCAGCGTCTTCCGCCATGTATTTGGGATTCTCATAGCGCATGTCAATCACAGCGGTGCCTATTTCAATCTTTCGCGTTTTGGCTCCCGCGGCCGCGAGCAGCGGAAACGGTGACGCCAGTTGCTGCGCGAAATGATGGACGCGAAAGTAGGCTCCATCCATTCCCAGGCGTTCAGCTTCCACGGCGAGGTCGATAGACTGAAGGAGTGCATCAGCAGCCGACTGCGTCTCTGAGTGTGGCGAGGGTGTCCAATGACCGAAAGAAAGGAAGCCGAGTTTCTTCATACAATCCAGTTTGCCATCCGAGCTCTAAAATAGCCGAATTCGCCGCGACCCTTTACAGTGAACTTTATGCATTTCACAGCGCTCCTGGCCGGTAGCATTCTTCTTGCCTTTGTCCTGTTGGACGCCTTCCAGACCATTATTCTGCCCCGCCGCCCAGTCGGACGGTTCCGCATTACCCGGCTTTTCTTCCTCGTCACCTGGTATCCGTGGACCGCCCTCGTTCGTTTATTGCCCTCGCGACGCGGCCGAGAACAGCTCTACAGCGCTTATGGTCCGCTCGCCCTGCTTATGCTATTCATCTTCTGGGCCCTTCTTTTGATCCTTGCCTATGGGCTGATCTTCCTGGGACTGGGAACGCCTTTCGCGGACCCTACTCACCCCGCATCTGCGTTAGGATTCCTGCGGAGTTGTATTTACGTGAGCGGCACCACCATTTTTACCCTTGGTCTAGGTGATGTGCTGCCAACCAGCCAAATTGCTCGCGCCCTCATCGTAATGGAGGCCGGCACAGGCCTTGGGTTCGTAGCGCTGGTGATCGGCTACGTTCCTGTGCTCTATACCGCTTTTTCTAACCGCGAGATATCTGTAGCTCTACTCGACGCGCGCGCCGGATCGCCTCCAACCGCCGGGGAGTTGCTCACGCGGCATAGTTTCAGTGGCGGCCACGAAGCTCTTACAGTGCTGCTGAGCGAGTGGGAGCGCTGGGCGGCTGCCATGCTCGAGACTCACATCTCTTACCCTATCCTTTGCTATTACCGTTCCCAGCACGATAACCAAAGCTGGCTTTCCGCGCTCACGGCAATTCTCGATGCTTGCTCATTGCTAATTACCACGGTGGAGGGGCCAAGTACCCGGCAGGCTCAGCTTACATTTGCTGTCGCCCGCCACGTGCTCGTCGATCTAGGGCACGTCTTCCATCTTGAAGCCAAGGAGCAAAGATATCGCAACAACGCGCCTGTGCGGCTGCACGATGACGAGTTCGGCGAGCTTTGCCAACTCCTCAATGAATCTGGTTTCTCACTCTGCAGCAGCTCCGACACCCGTTTCCGCCTCTCCGCCATTCGAAGGCTCTACGAGCCTCATGCTCAAGCCATGGCAGAGTACCTTCATCTGGATCTGCCCCGCTGGTCGGCACCGGCGCCTGCTCCAAACAAGAAGCCTGATGGCTGGAAGACCGTGGCTGAACTCCGCTCGCCGAGCGCTGTCGCAGACCGGCTCAAAGTCCACGTCAGCCCCCGATCGACGGCCTCCCACCTGAGTGACGAAGAATCCCACCCCTTCTGATCGCCGCGAGTGCGCCGATCACCGACAATTCTTTATGCCCGGTTCAGCCGAGCTGGATTCTAGAAACGTGCGTTGGACTGTTACTGTCAACCGAGAATTCTGTGCGGGCAGATCGGCGGACACTGGCCGACATTTTTGAGGACCTAAACAGCTCTCGACCCACCTCAGGATCAGCGGTCGACATTTTCATACTTGCGGTATACCGACGGATTTTCGAAATTGGCCTCGATTTCTCAAATGAACTTGTGAATAGTGGCAAGAATCAGCATTCCGCCGATGGATGGCCCCTCGGGGCAGGGAAGCCTGAGGTGGGTAGAGGTAGGTTTCCCAACTCCAGCCCAGTGATACTCGCGTGGTAGGTCATGGAATGGCGATCGGAATTCGCGTCCTACAACCTAGGCCGCATCGATGGCTTTCTCAGGGCAAATGACCGAAATCTCATTTTTCAGGAAGATCTACCCGGGTGGCAGAACGCCCGCCTAAAAGGGCTGCGGATTTTCCCGGACATTCGAAAGCTTCGCCCGGTCAATCCATTAGCGTCAGCCGAGGTGTTCCGAACGAGCAGGCAGTAAAGAGAAGCATGATCGCGGAATGAACAGCCAGGTTTCCTGATCATTCGCACTGGTTCTGTCCCGATTCCGGTTCCGAATAGGAGGCGAACCGCAAAGGAAGAAGAAAGCAAATCACGTTCGCAATATCTCGAGAAAATGGAGAAGTGACGCTATGACTTTCACTTGCATTGTGGTTGCGGGCACGAATCTTCTGCGGTAGTCTTATGGCTCAATCCAAACCACACGTCGAGGATTGCCATGGCGAACCCACGCTCTTTCTCTTGGTTTCTCTCGATTCCGATTGTTCTGGGTGGCATCGCAGTCCAGCCCGCCGACGCCAAGCCGCGGAACCTTTCGCTCTACCCGTTGCGTGTTCATATCTTCGAGTCCGACTGGAATAGGCTCGGTGGTGTCTTGGGCCGAGGTTCTGGAGTGGCCAACCTTATCGATGGCCAAGAGATCCATGGCTTCGATTTCTCCTACGACTGTGCCTTTACCTACATGAAATCGGTCGGGAATCAGGCCTACACCGCGAAGTGGAAGCAGCCGGGGAAGACGATTGAGATCGTGGGGAGCGCGATTGGCAATCAGGATCATTCGGACACCTGCGAATTCAAGGTCACCCTTCACGATTACGTGTATGACATTCAGAACGGCACCTTGTCTACGTTTACCCAGGAGCAGTACAAAGTGAGGATCGGTGCTGCGCTCCCGAAAACCGGGCCTATCGATTCCGATATCAGCCACTACCCCCTCCGCCTCTCTATCCTTGCCATCGACTGGGCGCCACCGTTGAACGGTACTCGAACTGCCGCTGGCAAAGGTAACCTTCAAACTCATGCTGGCCTCTCTTCCGTCGACTTCACCACGAGTTGCATCCTACCCTTCCGCGCCAGCCCGGAAGGCCGCTATTACGCCGGCCAGTGGACGCAGGAGGGCTCTACGTTGGTGCTTTTACTTCGCACAAGCGGTGAATTGGCCACCTCGCTTTTGTGCACCCTCCAAACCAACCTCCATACGGACATCTATGTTCGGGATGCATCCGGAGCGATCAAGGCTGTGCCTCCGGAAGAATACCGCCGTACCATGTTGAAGATGACCGCCAGTGCAGTATCTGCCGTCCAGGGTGCTGGCAAACCGGGTGGCGAAGCGTCTGCTCCGGCAGCAGGAACCTTGCCCGACGGCCAGCCCACGACCAAGATTGCGCCGGTGGCCGAAGCGCAGGAAGTCCGCAAGACGCCGGAAACAACAGCCGTTCAGACCGCACCGGGCAATGGAAGCGGCATACCAGTCCAGAAGGTCGGCAGCCCCGATGCCGTCGGCGTCCAGACGACCGTCAACGCGATAAACAGTGGCTTGCCGAACTCCGGCAAAATGGTGACCACGGTCGTTGTCACCGAGCCGGGCAAAGGAAGCAGCGCGAGTACAACTCCGGGTTCTGTCCAAGCTGCGGCTCTGTATCGCAAGGCTTGCGATGGAGGTTCCACACTTGGCTGCAGAAACCTCGCCATCATGTACTCAGCGGGAAACGGTGTGTCCCAGAGCTACGCCGAAGCTGCGACTCTGTATCGCAAGGCATGCAATGAAGGTGATCCAGGCAGCTGCAGCAACCTCGGCGGAATGTACGCGGGGGGGACTGGTGTACCCCGGGACTACGACCAGGCCGTGACGCTTTATCGCAAGGCTTGCGATTCGGGCAACACAACCGGTTGCAGCAACCTCGGCCTAATGTACGCAGAGGGGACTGGTGTGCCTCGGGACTACACCCAGGCCGTGACGCTGTATCGCAAAGCTTGCGATGCGGGACTCCTCGATCCATGCGTCAACCTCGGAGTCATGTACGAAAGTGGGACCGGAGTGTCCCGGGACCACACTCAAGCCGTGTCTCTTTTTCGCAAGGCGTGTGACGGCGCCGCCGCCCTCGGGTGTAACAATCTCGGAGTTATGTACCAGAAAGAAACCAATGCGGCGGCTCCGCCCCAATAGAAAGTAATTACGGGGCCCAAAGTACGTCCTTGAGACTTGAAACAAGCTGCCAAAATCTAGTCATCGTGTGTGTGGAATGCCCGCAGCTTTTTGTACCAGTTTCAATGAGAGAAACTGGTACGAAAGGAGCCTTGCATTCCACTTCCAGAATCACAGGCTAACTCACGACTAGCGCAATGGACCGGTCACTCCATGATGACTAACTAAAGAGCGGCCAGGTCGCTGCTTTGGGAGAAAGCTCGCTGACCTTCATATCGTCGACCAGAGGAACATAAGTCTGTCGTACACCAGGAATCGGCATGGTGCCCAGGTGATCGATCACATCTCCCTGGCGCTGAATCTCCGTGCCGGGTCCCGTTGGGCGAGTCTGTCCGGAGGGCGTGCGCATGGCCTTCCAGTTTCCGCGCCCGCGAACGACAACTACACTGACGCCCACAGGCACGAACAGCACCGCAATCTTTGTCATCTTGTTCCATTCAGGCAGCACAAAATGCGCCGAGCGAAGGAAATCGAAGTACTGTTTCTCGAACTCGGCCCGGAAGCTGGTTTCCGCACCCGGCGTCTCTGGAGCGCCCGACCGATCCCCAGCGCGCTTTGAAAGCGCTGCCTCGGCCTGCCTTCTTGCGGCATCCCCGATCGCTGAAGCTACATCCCGTTCAAACCAGTAAGAGCCAAGCGTCCCGGCCGAGAGATGCCAGCCCTTTCCGTCAGGCCATCGGCTGGATCGCCCGTCATGAGCGCGGTAGATCTCGACCGGGCCGTGAAGCTCGGTGACATCCACTGGGTCGAGCATTGCGTTGACGCCCGAGATCCGCTCGGCGGCTTGCTGCGCCACAGTCAGAGGAGTGAAGCGCGGAATGATCTTTCCATTCCTGTCTGTGCTCCCCCGGAACTGGTTCATTCGGAAAAAGAGCGCGGAATACTCCGGTTTGGAGAGAAGACTGCAGAGATCTCGTTCGATCTGCCGTCGGTTGGGCATGCTTTCCTCCCGGTAACAGATATCCGGATCACTCTGGGCTCCGCCCCTTGGACCCGCTTCCATGGGAGTTGCCGTCATGCCGGAAACGCCGCGCAAACCGAAACACAACAATCCCACGCTCCGGAATTTCCTGAAACGCTTTACGTGCTCCGGCGAGCTCGGGACTCTCCGCTCCGGGTCAGAACTTGTAGGCAATACCCAGCAAGGGAGTGGGCCGGGCGCGCATTCCGTTGTTGTTGAGCTGCGTGAGCACGTTGGCGGAAAAAACCAGATCTTTCCCCGGATTCCACTTCACCCCCGTGCTCAGATCGCTGATCGAGTAGCTGGAGCTTTGCAGGCCAGTTGCGGGAATCGATGCGACGACCTTGCCGAGGCTGCTGTTATAGGTGGGGGGTATGCTGGTGTTTGAGGTAAAGAGACGGTACGTGTTCAGATACTGGTTGCCTATTAGGTCGGCGGCCACTGTTAAATTTTTGTTTGCCGCCCAATCGGCGCCCACGTCGTACTGAAGGCCGCCGGGTAATGGCTTATCAGGCTGACATACGACAGTTCCGCACAGGGAAGTCGTCACCGAATTAATCTGATTTATGTACGTTGGATTGTTCAGCACCGACGCCGTATTCCACTGGTATCCGATCTTGGCATGGGGAGAAACATGCCAAAGATAGGAAAACGCGAGATAAGGATTGAATCCCCAGGCTCCGGAGCCGAGAAAATTCAGGGCGGCCCCGCTCGGGGTGCGGAAGATTGAGCCTGCGGACAATGTTGTGTGCTCGCGAACATACAGCGCGTACTTGCCGCCGAATTCTACGTCCCCTATCCCGGAGGCAGCTCCTCGACTGCTGCTGGTAGGGCCTGGCGCCTCAAAAGGGGAGGGGCCGGTCGCGCTTACAACGTAGTTATATGATGTCGGTTGCGCGACCGCAGCCCCCACGGACACTCGAGTGATCGGCACGATCAGGGATATATCCAGTCTCGATGTCATTCCCACCGTGGCGACGACAACAAACTGATTCACTACGAAACTTGCTGACGTAATTTCAGACGTGTAGGTGGTACTCACCGCGTTAGTTGGTGTACAGCCGCCGGTAGTGCCAGTTGGGCATGCAGTCCTGTAATAGGAAAACGGCAATTTCCTGAGCGGTTGCGAATCGATGTCGGTGAATACATATTGGCTGGCCGTAAAGCCCAAAAAGACCTTCTCGTAGCCAACTGTCTGCGCACGGTCGACAAGGATGGGCCCCAGATTGGTAAAAGTCTCCGGCACACCGTTCTTGTATGCCACCACAGTACCTGCCGAAGCGGTAGCGAGTGGGAGTTGGCTCAGCTGAGTCGCGATAGCGACATTAAGAGCTGTGGCCACTCCCGTCGCGTCGCCCTGCGCAGAAACCTGTGTCGGATTGCCAAGAGCAGTGCCGTTCGTAAGCACGCCCGTCGAGACAGGGAACTCGCATACCAGCTTTGCGGAAGCGGGCGCCTTGGTGCAGTCGATCTGCCCCCAGGCGGCGGAACTCGTAAAAACTGCTAGCAGAAAGAGTTGCAGAGCGCATCGTTTCATCGGTTTCCCTCGACCTAAGAACTGGATTTCCTGGGCGCTCCGGAAATGCATTTGCCGGAGCGCCCATCGCATGCGGTTAAAGGTTGACATTCACCTGAAGGACTGTCTGGTAGGTGTTGCCGTCGCTCCCATTGCCGTTGATCAGCAGATAGTACGTTCCTGGCGGAGTTGTGCCTCCAGTAATCGGAGTCGTTGGACCTTTAGGCGAGGGCGAGAAGCTGCCCCCGCATCCAATCGAGTAGAACGCGCTCATCGCAAATACCGCAATCGCCACCATCCGTGCCAGGTTGGACAAGAATGTCTTGCGCCTGCGCCGGAAACCCAGTAGCACGAATACCGGAGCACCGAACAACGCCGCTAAAAGCAGATTCGATGCTCTACCCAGTCCGGGCGTCTTATTCTGTGCTGTCACAGTGCCGGTTGTGGTCACTGTAACGCTTACCGTCGCAGTCTGTGCGGTGGGTGAGGCAGCCACGCTGTCGGGGTTGAAGGTGCAGGCGATTCCGAGATCGGAAGCTTGCACGCTGCCTGTCAACCCAGTGCCGCTGACCAACGAGCAAGTAAAGGCGGTCGTCGAGTTCATCGGGGGCGTTAGACCCACGGTACCCGGAAGCCGGAAGGTCACGGGGCCTGTGTTATTGTTGACCGGCGTGGCTGTGGCTGTCGTAGTGCCCGAAACGAATGTGAGCTCGTTGAATGGGGGGACGATGCTCGTCGCAGCGGGGCGGACGGTAACCGGGAAAGTCGTCATTCGCGTGAGGCCGGTGGTGCTGTCCACGGCGGTCACAGTGAACATAGAGGTGCCCAAGGCCACCTGCGCGCCTGAAGCATCAATGGTGATGTTGACCGACGGCTCCACCACTCCCCCGCCGAGGATCTGTACGGAGGCGGAACTAGCTCCGCCGGGCAGGCACGCCGGAGCGCCTACGGCAGAAGACGAACAGGTGATCGTGACCGGGCCGGGCGTGCCGGTGCTGGTGAAATTGTAGATCGAATTCGGCGACACTGCGATCGGAGGAACGGGCGGGAACGGATCCGTATTTGTGGTATAACCTTGCGTCACTTGGAGGCCCAGGTTACCTGTGGAAGGAACATTTGCCATGCTGATTGAGTAATCGGCCACATCCTGTGTGGTCGGGGAGGACGTGGTTTTCGTGTAGTTCGGGTCGCCGCCGTAAGTTGCGGTGATCGTGTTCGAACCGGCTGGAAGTGAGGTCGTGGTGCAGATCGCGACACCGGTGGCAGGCGTGACAGACACCGTATTCGGTGTCGCCGGCGGCGCGCCTTGGCAACTCGGAACTCCGTTGAAGGTTACCGCTCCGGAGAGACCTGGATTGCCGTTTATTGGTGTGACATTCACCGTGAACGTGACCGAATCCTGGTAACCCTTCGTATTGTTCACATAGAGAACGGAGGACGGGAGAGTTGCGACCGGAGCCAGGACAGTGCTCGTTGCCGTGCTCACCGTTACCGAGGTTGTATTCGGACCGACTGTGAGAATCACGCTGCCGGAGTACATTGCTTGAATCACATGGGTTCCCGCATTCAGCGATGAAGATGAGCAGCTTGCCGTGTAGGTAATTGCTCCTCCGTTACCCGGCGTTTGCGATGGGATCACCGAGGAACAGGATGCGGGTAGGTCGCTGGGGTTTGTCTGATCGGTGAACTTGACCGTGCCTAACGTGCTGGACAGCGATGCGCTGAAGGTCGCGGTGAACGTAACAGTCGAATTGACCGTTGGAGCGAGTGGAAGGGCCGTTAGTGTGAGGGGGAGAAGCGCTGTGACCGGGTTCACGGTCTGGAAAAGCGTTCCGCTGTTGGTGAGGTAACTCGGATCATGTTGATAGATCGCGGTGATCGTTATGTTCGTTCCAACCGCCAAGGCGGCGGTCTGGCAGGTGGCTACGCCGGTAGCAGGCGTAATTGGCTGTGCCGCACAACCTGTGATATCCACGCCGTTAGATTGGAATTCAACGGTTCCCAGTGCGGATAGAGGGACGCTCGCATTAAAGGGCGTGACAAAGGCTGTGAACGTAATCTGCTGGCTGAAATTGGATGGATTCAGGGTCGATGTCAGAGATACTGCGGAAGTCGCAGGCTGAACAGTAATGTTGGTCATGCCGTTGATGCCGGCGAAGTTGGCGTCCCCGACATATGTGGCTGTGATCGTGTGACCGTTCACCGCAAGCGCCGTTGTGGTGCACTGGGCCTGATAGGTTGTCGGGTTCACCAGTGACAGCGCGACTGCTGAGCAGCCAGGGATCGCCAGCGAAGTTGCGCTATCCGTGAAGCCGACGGTCAGAGACGGAGTAAACAAACCGGGATTGGTGAAGGTGATCTTCGCCGTGAAGGTCACGCTCTGGTTCACGGTGGAACCGGAGGGTACTTGAGAGACGGTTAGACTGGTGGCCTGTTTACCCACCGTGTAGCCGGCGGTCCCGTTTCCGGGATCGTTGCCGTTGCTATCGCTATACATGGCGACGAAGTTATGAGAGCCCACAGCCAACGACGATGTGGTGCAAGTTGAGGAGCCGCTCGCCGTGTTCGTCGGGGAAATGGGGGACAGAGTGCAGCCGGGCACCGCCAGACCATTTTCGGTGAGGGTCGGCGTTCCAGTGAGCGGAGTAGATGCGGGATGAGCAACCGTAATAGTAAAGGTCACCTGCTGATTGATCGTGGATGAGCCCACAGGTGAGATCGTCAGACCGACTGTGCCGGCTGTGTTCGCATTTATGGTGACCGTGGCTGCGATCGCCGGGCCGACGCCGAAGTAGTTCGGGTCGCTGCCGTAGGTTGCGGTGATCACGTGGGTTGTGGCAGACATCGAGTTCGTCGAGCAGATTGCGGTTCCGACCGGGCTGCCGGCTGTTGTGCCAATGGCTATAACATTACCGCCAGTGCACGATGCCGGGGAGCCGTTATCCAGGAAGGTGACGCTGCCGCCGAGCGGGACGCCGTTTCCCGGCGCCGTGATGGTGGCCGTGAACGTGACCGTGGAACCGAGGTTCGCGGTCGTGACGCTGGGCACCAGCGACGTGAACGAGGGTGTCGCTTGCGTCATGGTCACCGCAGCCGACGTTGTCGAAGAGCTGGTGAGATAGTTCGGGTCGCCGTTAAAGGTGACGGAAATGGCATTGGGATTGCCTGGCACAGTCAGGGCCGTGGTGGAGCAGGAGGCCGTGGCAGTGCCGTTCGGAAGCATGTTGAATGACCCCGACGAGCACAGCGTGGTGCCGGTGGTTGTATCGGTAAAGGTCACCGTGCCCCCGGCGATCGGGGTCACGTTGGAGTTGCCTACGAATTCTGTTGTGACGTTTGGAGAAACCGTGGCAGTGAAGCTGACGGAGCTGTCGACGATGGAGGACTGCGACAAAGGCGCCACTGAGACGGTGGTGGGGGCCTTGGCGACGTTGAGCGAAAGCGCTGGACTGGCGGCACTGGGGTTGTAGTTCAGGTCGAGGGCGTTGGCGTTGTACTCCGCCGTGATGGAATACGTGCCATCGGCCAGTCCGGCTGAGATGCTGCATTGGGCCGTCCCGGTTAAGGAATTCCCGGAAGCGACGTTGACCGGGACCGCCCCGCAGCCTGCGATGGGGACGATGCCATTTAGGAATTTCATGGAACCCGAGAACGGCACGACGACCGCGCCTGTGGTCGGCTGGACCGTGGCGCTGACGGTTATCATCTGGTCGACAGTGGGAGAGGCGGGCGAGATCAGCGAGGGCTGGCTAACCGTGGTCGGGGCCGGCTGGATGGTCTGATTTTGAGACCCAACCGAAGCGCTGCCGTTGTAGTTGGGGTCTCCCGCGTTGTATTCCGCGGTAATCGCATGGGGACTGCCAGTGGCGGTCAGAGCCGCGGTCTGGCATGTAGCCGCGGCGTTCTCGATTGCCGCGTTGTTCATCACTGGCTGCGCGTCGCAGCCGGATATGGCGGACCCGTCGCTCAAGAATTTTATTGTTCCCGTGACCGCGAAGGACACAGCATCGTTCGACGAAACGGTGGGAGGCGGGTTCGGAGCCACGTTGGCCGTCAGGGTGACTTGTTGATCGACGGTGCCGGCTGTGGTCAGCCCCACGGTCACTTTAGTGTTGGCCGGGGAGATCGTTTCTGCCTGGTCGGCCGAATTTCCTTCCATGTAAGTCGAATCGCCCTGGTACTGCGCGACTACATTAGTAGGGTTAGGGTTGCCTGCGGTAAGCAGTTGGGTGGCGCAGGTCGCCGTGCCTGTACCGCTCAACACCACACCCGGCGAACCGCCCCCGCAATCGAGGAGATAGTTGAAGTTGCCTAAGCCAAGGTCGATGGAAAACTCCAAATGACCCGTCGGCGTTCCAGAAGCGCCCGTTACTTTGGCGTTCAAAGTGACCTGATTATCCACGGTCGAAGTGATCGGAGGATTCGTGAGCGTAACGGTCGGGGTCTCGGTTCCGGTCCCCGGTACCCCCTTATAGAGGGTGATTGGTCCGCGGTGCAGTGGCGCTCCCGAGTGTGCGCTGGCGGTGGCCAGGCTGACGCCGCCTCCGTTGACCGCGCCAAGAATTGCGATCGCAACAGGACTGACAGCCACGGGATAGGAAACAGCTGTCTCCAGCGTGCCCGAAGCTGTACCGCGCAGTATGCTGACGGTGGAAGAGGATGAATCTGCCGTCGCAATCGAATTGAACCCGTCGTGGTAAAGGTCGGCAACGAGCAAGGCCGAGGGCTTGCTGCCGACTGCGTAGGAGGTTGCGGCTCCAAATCCTCCCTGGCCGTCGCCCTTCATGACAAGAACCTGGTTTTCCGCTCCAGACGCTACCGCGAGATCAAGGCTGGCACCCACGATTTTGCCCAGCGCGATGCTTGTCGGACCGCTTCCGATACTTAGCGAGTTGGCAAGACTGAAGCCACCCGCGCCGTCATTGAAAAACACCGAAGCTGTTCCGCCGGATGCGCAGCTGCTGTCCAGCCCGCAAGCGTTGGCTACGACCAAATCCTGGCTGCCCGTTCCACGCAGATCTCCAGCGGCCAGCGATACGGGAGAATACCCCACTTTATAACTGGCTGCGGCGGCAAATGTTCCATCGCCTTTGCCAAGCCAAATGTCCAGGGTTCCCGATTGCGTGCAGGAGCTCTGCCCGCAATCGGAGAGAATTGCCAGGTCCGGCTTCCCGTCGGAATTGAAGTCGCCGACTGCAAAAGCCCGTGGACTGTTCGTCAGTGCGATTGTCCGGGCCGCACTAAAGGTTCCGTCGCCCTTTCCAGGCATCACGGTGAGCGTCTTGTCACCGCGGTTAATGGCCAGCAGATCCAGATTGGCGCTGCCGGTAACCCTAGCCAGTACGGTACTTGCCGGCGAAAGCCCCAGGGGATAAGTGGCTGTCTGGCTATAGGTTCCATCCGAATGGGCCATAAATACGGATGCGCTGCCGGCAGAGGCACATGCAAGATCGGCGCCACAAGAGTTCGCCGCCACTAGATCGGTCAGTCCGTTGCCAGTTAGATCCCCCGTTGTCAGAGCCACCGGCTCCAGTTCGGCCGGATAGGCTCGAGCCACGCGGAAGGTTCCGTCGCCCAGACCGCGCGGAAGGTCGATCGTCCGATCGCCGCTGTTGAGAACGGCCAGGTCGAGATGTCCGTCACCATAGAAGGCGCCCGCAACTGCGGCCACCGGGGCGTTGCCAGCCACGAAGTCACCCACGGCAGTGAACGTCCCATCGCCATTTCCGGTGAGCACACTGAATGTGTCGTCTCCCAAATTGACTGTGACCAGATCGGAGACGCCGCTTCCGCGAAAGTCGGCGGAGAGAAGATTCACTGGCCCGCCGCCTACGATGTAGGTTGCTCCGGCCTGGAAGCTGCCGTCGCCGCGGCCCAACAATATAGCCACGTCATTGGACGCCGGCCGTGCTACAGCAAGATCGAGATTTCCATCGCCATTGAAATTGCCGGCGACAATCGATGAAAGCGATGACCCGGATATCGATATCGGAGAAAGTGCGTTGAGCAGGCCGTGGCCCCGGTTCTGCAGCACGGTAAGCGTTCCGTCCTGATTCGCCAGAGCCAGATCGTCGAGGCCGCTGGAACTGAAGTCCCCCGCCGCAATCGCAACTGGCGAGGTGGCGAGCGCTTTAATAACTGGCGATGCAAAGCCCCCCGACCCATCGTTCAGCAGAATCGCAGCGCCCGAAGAGGTAATTACGGCAAGATCCCTGCCGCTGCCACCGAAGTTTCCAACCACTAGATTCAATGAGTTTGCGAGCGTCGGAAATGAAACGGCCGGTGCAAACGTACCGTCCCCATTACCGTAGAGAACCTTGACTGAAGCACTCGATTTGTCGACAACGGCAATGTCGAGAATTCCCCGCCCCTTCAAGTCCGCCAGTATGAGCTGGCCCGGTTGAATTCCGGCGGCGTAATTTGCGGTCGAAGAGAATCCACCCACTCCGTCGCCCAGCATCACGGTCACAAAAGACACGCCTTCCCTCGTAAACACTAGATCCGGCTTCCCGTCACCATTCAGATCGCGCACTGCCGCGCCAATTGGAGCCGTTGCCAGTTGAATAAAAGGAGCAGCATGCAGGAGGGTCCTGGTGACGACGACAGGCCTGTTGAGCTCTGCGGGCTGGGTTGCCGCAAAAGCTGCCCCCCCGGTCAGGCATACAGAGATCCCACAGACTATATTCCACGCAAGGTTCAAGGCTCGCCGTGACATAGATGCATTCTCCAATGCTACTGAATGGATGGTGGGAATCGATCTCCCACGCGGACGATCTTTCGGGCAGATGTCAAAACATGCAGGTCGCATATCTGGGATTCTCAAACCCGAGGGTAAAGGGCCGACCGCGGCGCTCAAGGTTGAGCAACGCGTCGGGGGATTAACGCGGATTGAGGTGTGACTCGATCCATTGCAAATCAAGAATGAGGCACAACTGAAAAACAAGTTTGAGGATGCGCGAACGCCGCCCAACCGCAAGACCGAACAGGCCCTGAACAAGACGGTCCCTGGCATTGAGCGGTGGTCATTCGTCCAGGGGAATATTACTGCTTTTGTCGATGAGCCATGTTATGGATGATAGTTTTCAAAGTCAAGTGAATTATTTATGCGGAGTCAACCAAGTTCTTCCTGTGTTTCGCGGGGCGGCACAAAGGCGCCAACTTTTCCGGAAGACCACAATACGCCTGGTTGACCCTCCACAGGCTGCATCGCCAAGCCCGCGAATCGCGCGTCAGCTTCGTCGTGCGGATCAATTGACAGCCTCTCCACGTTTGACAGCCTCTCCACGTTTCGGGAAACTGGCAGGATCAATCCCTGGGGCGCACACCTGTAACTCGATTCGGCAGATGCGGAGCGCTCAGTCGCGGTCGACGATAACCCATTCTCCGCCTTTTTTCGCGAAGCGGAAGTGAATGTTGTGATGTGATGTGGTCGGATTCTTCGCGCCCGGATCGACAATCGTTGTTTCCGTGCACGCCCAGTCTGCAGTATCTCCCGAAATCACTGGCGAAGCACCGCGGCAATCCCCAGTCGAAGTCGTTTTGGGGTAGTCCTTGAATTGCTTTTCGTACGTCTTTGCCTGACCGCCAGTCATTCCCGACCATGCAGCCTGGATTTTACCTACATCGTGCGCATTGAAGGCAGAGTAATATCTATCGACGGCTGCCTGCAGCGCAATTTTCGGTTCGGCAATCCTTACGTCGATATTCACCATATGCACCACCGGTTCGCCGTCTCCTTTTGCGGTCAGTGTATATGTTGTAGTGAACAGCGGACTTACCTTAGCATGGCTGGTTCCGTCGACGCGGCCAATTCCCTGATCGATCGTGACCTCGCTGGCATTGGATGTACTCCAGCTGAGCACTGTCGATTGGCCCTGCACAATCTGACTCGGGGACGCGCTGAATGCCGTGATCGCGGGTGGCAAAACCTTGGGTGAAACGGTAATAATCACCGGACGCGTCACGGTTCCCCCTTCTCCTTTTGCGGTCAGCGTATATGTTGTAGTGGTCTGCGGTTTTACTGTGGTCTGGCTGGATCCGTCGACGCCGCCAATTCCCTGATCGATCGTTACCTCGGTGGCATTGGAGGTATTCCAGTTGAGCGTTGTCGATTGGCCCTGGACGATTTGAGTTGCGGAAGCGTAAAACGCCACAAACGGGGGCTGGACAACTGCTTTGACGATTGAAGGTAAGAGGATCGTTATATCGCGGTGCTCTCCTGCCTTGACAGTAAGGTTCCGGCTCATACTCGTGTAGCCCGTCTCGGCCAGGACGAGCGGGTAGGAGCCCGGCGGCACAGAGAGGGGCAGATCGCCGTCCGAGTTGGTCACCCCGCGCTGCTCGTTGCCGAGAGATACCGTCGCGCCGGGCGTGGAGTGAATGGACAGATACGCGGTCGGGTCCTGCTTGGCCGAACCTGCCGATTTCACCAGTTCGAAGCGCAGAGCCTGCTGCTCGTTTTCCGCAACCGATGACGAGATTGGAGACGAATCTGCATAGCCGAACGCGGAGACTCGAATGGAATGCTTGCCAGAATCAACATGAAGACGAATCGAACCATCCGCCTTGGTGAAGTCTTTCAGTGCGTCTTTGTCATATACGCTAGCTTCTTTGACAGGAAGGTTCGTTCCTTTCTCGTTGACCTGAATGACTAATGTCCCTTTGTGCGACGGCGGTGGTGTAGGACCCGTTAGGGGCCGACCACCACCGGTGGAGGGCGGCTCGGGCTTCGAAAACGGCGAAACCAGCTTGCCGCCCAGGGCAAAGTGCCATATCAGTCCGCCCATCAAAGCAAGCGCCGCCGCGGCAATGGCCCAAATTGGCATCTTTCTGGGCTTGGTCGTCTCGATCTTCAATAACTGTTCATCGAAAACGGCTCCAGAGCCTGCCGCAGGCACGGCCCGCTCCAACGCCTTCTTGACGGACTGCCCAATGCGCTGCCAGTCCGCCTGCTTTTGTTGATCGGCGAACTCCATCCATTGAGTTGCGCTCTTCAGGCAGGCCAGCGCGGCCTGGGGATCGTTCTTGAGTAGTGCGGCACGCGCCGACTCGATGGATTGCCCCACCACTTCTTGGGCGTACAAGGATCGTTCTGCTTGGAGATCCCGAATCGCACGGGAGAGTTCCGGTGATTCTCCATAGGCACTCAGAACCAGCTGCAGCGATTCCAATCCCCCGGCAAAGTCTCTTTTCCGGATTGCTTCGTTAGCCGCATCGATTGCCTGGGCGGTCGCCTTCGTGGCATCGAGTTCCGCACGTAAGGTGGCCAGTAGCTCTCGAAGTGCAGAGTTGCCGGGGCTCCCGGCAAGGTGTTCCTGCAAGAGTCGAATAGCTTCATCCAATTCGCCACGTTCGCGTAGGAGCGTGACGCGTTTCTGGAGCACGGCGAGTCTGCGGGAAAACTCAACTTGCTGTTCCCGGACTTCTTGGAGAAGCCGGGACAAGGAAGCATCGGCCGTCTGGTCGATACCCGTCTCCAGCAAGTGAATGGCTTCGTCCAGTCGTCCATCACGGACAAGGGCGCGTCCCTCAGAAGTGCAGCGCTCGATGAGGATACGGCGAATCTGGTTCGCCAGTTCTTCCCGCGCAAAAACCAAGAGATCTTCGATATCCGCGTGATGTCCAAATTCAATCTCGTAAGATTGCAGAACTCCGATGGCCTTGTCGAACTGTTTTCCAGCCATGAGTTCCTGCACCCTGTGGAGCGTGTCGGAACGAATCTGGTCACCCCGTAGCGCGTCCAACTGCCGGCGGAGCGAACGCTCGTTGGAAAGCAACTGTTCGTTGCCGGGCATTTTGTCCAGGGCGTTTTGGAGAACAGCCAATGCTTCGAATGGTGAGCTTGAGAAGAGTTCCTCGGCGCGGGAAATCGCGCCTTCCACGAATCGCCTCGCCTCGGCTCTTTGCGATTCGGCGTCAACTTCAGCTTTCAAGCGGTGCAGCAACGCCTCATTGGGCAACTTGGCGATCGCTCGATCGAGTAATTCCGTTGCCTGGATATAGGATTCGGTCTTGATGAACTCTTTGACTCTGGCATGAATTTCTTCAAGGGCTTCCCGACGCTGTTCCTGTTCCTTGAACCTGGTCAGTTCTCCGCGCAGCGATTCAGTTTCCGGGTATTGGACATCGATGCTTTCGGCTTCGCCAAGGAGGCTCTCCGCCGCGTCGAGATTTCTCGCCTCAAGTTCCTTGCGAGCGAGGTCCAGTATTTCCAGGATTCTGCTGCGCTGAGTTTCAATCTCTGCTTGCTTGGTCAGAGCTGCATGCGATGCGACGAGCTTTTCATGGTCAGGATCGTCCACGAGGGCCTTAGCCACGATCCGGAGCGCGGCCGTAATATCACCTCTCTGTCTGGCTGCCTCCGACTCGCCCAAGGCCAGGGTGGTCCTTTCGTGGCGGCGCTTTTTGTCTTCGACAAGTCGGATTCGCTCCCTGATTTCCGCAGAAGTGATATCGAAGCTTTGAGCCTCTTTAAGTTCCGCGAGCGCTTCTTCAAAACTTCCGGATAACAGTGCAATATCGGCACGGGCCGTGCATTCACGGATCCGCTCGGCCCGCCGCAAGCGCTCCTGGTGTTCCCGAACGAACTTGCGGAGCTTCCTTACCTGAGTGTTTGCGGGGTCGAGTCTGACTGCCTCTTCGAGGAGTTCGAGAGCGGGGGAGAAGCGCCTCTCCGTTGCGAGCCGCTCTGCATCGCTAAAGAGTTCCGAGACGCGGCTCCGTTTGAGGACCTCGATCACCTCATGCAGCGCATCGGCAAAATCGTCGCCCGTTGCGTACCGGTCATCGGGATTCTTGGCAAGGGATTTTGCGATGATTTCGTCGAGTTCTGGAGGGTAATCGCGTAAATAGGTCGCAAGCGGAGTGGCCGCCTCGTTCACGATCTTGTACGAGGCGGTCGATTCGCCACCAGTGAACGGCTCCTCCCCTGTCAGCAATTTAAAGAGCGTGACACCAGCGGAGAAGATGTCGACCCGGCCGTCAATTGGACCGGGCTTGAATCTTTCGGGCGCAATGTAATGAAGCGAACCGATGACTTGGGCTGTCTGGGTAAGTCCGGTCTTCTCGTCGGCTTGAATCTTGGCGATGCCGAAGTCGATGATTTTGGCAACCCCGTCCGGCTGCACAATTATGTTGGCCGGCTTTATATCCCGGTGTATGATTCCTTTTTCGTGGGCGTACGAGAGCGCAGAACAAACTTGCTCGATGATGCCCAGCTTGGTGATCAGATCAAGTTGCTTGCCGGAATCGATGATCTTATCGAGTCCCTCGCCCTCGACAAATTCCATGGCGATGAAGGGCAAACCGTCTTGCACACCCATTTCGTAAACGGCCGGAATGTTGGGGTGGCGCAGGGTGGCTGCTTTGGCCTCTACCTGAAAACGAGCCAGGCCGTCGGCCATGGCGGACTTTAAAGGCCTCTTGATAGCCACTCGGCGATCCAGGTCCAAGTCCCGGGCGAGCAGAACCTCGCCCATGCCCCCACGGCCCAGGACCCTTATGAGCTCGTATTTTCCGACCTTTCCCGTGGTTACGTTTTCCATTGTTCTGCCGGATCCCTTTTCGAAGCGGGAGAGGCCGCCCAATTGGGCACTTTAACCGTGCATTCAATGAGGCGACGCTTCGTTCAGATTCCGAGGGGTCTGGTCAAAACGTTAACACAGAAAAGGGGCACGAAGAAAACGGGCTTCTGACTCTCCGGAGCCCTTGAGGGGTTTCGCCGAAGCGGACCGGTACGCCTGGCGTTGAAGCAAATGCGCTCAGCCCGAAGCTCCTCAGGACGCCAGGCCTTCTTTTGCGTTGCGTTTGATCAAACGCAGGGATTAACATGGTCGCATTCATTCTGGTCCGCTAAAACAAAGGGTAACTTCTTGATCGGACGTGGTGTCAGTAGCTTCGTTTTGAGCTCCCTAATCTTGGGCGGGGCCTCTGCTGCCTCCCAGACAATGCGGACTGCTACCCTCAACGTCCCCGCCTCTGCCCTGGTCTTTACCGGGGATGGTCTACAAGCACCAGATGCAGAAGGCCATTTCGCCGTTGGCATCAAGCTTCCACAACTCTCGATCCGGACCGCCAACTGCGACTCCGACAATTTGATTGTAGGCATGGGGAGTCTTAACAAACCGCAGGCCAACCTTACGGCCGCCGATCTGCAAACCATTGCGCGCAATCGAGATTATTACTCCAAACTTGTCGCCGCCGCTAAGCTGGGTGTGGCCGTTGCTATTCATGTTCGAAACAAACCGGATTACCTGGCGGTCACGAACGGCGTCGTCTTTGCACGTTACTGCGCGCTCTCTATCGATGAAGAGTTGACACGATGATCGAACCCGCCACTGCCCGTTTGCTCTACATCCAACCCGCCTTGGCAAGGCTTGGCCTTTATAGCGTTCCGGCCGAACGTTTGCTTATGGGTACGGCCGCCGTCGAAAGCAACTTCACTAATTTCGTGCAGTTTGGTGGCGGCCCAGCAAGGGGAATGTTTCAGATGGAGGAGTCAACCTTTCATGATATGTTCAACCGGGTCCTTTCGAAGAAGCACAACGCGGCTCTCAAAGCTGCCGTTCTTGCGACATCTTCCAAGAATCCGCCCACCTTTCTCGAACTTACGACGAACCACCTATTTGCAGCTGCTATGGCGCGAGTGAAATATTGTTCAATTCCCGTTCCAATTCCAGAAGGACTAGACGACCAGGCTGAATATTGGTGGGTTTACTACAACGGTCGGTCACCCCACGGGCTCAAGCCCATGAACTACATTAAATCTTGGAACAGCTACTGCGCTCCGCTCTATTCATGATGGAATTTGGCGATATACAACAATGAATGCCATGAGGCGCGGCCCGATATTTCGTGCATTAACGAAGATCGTTGCGCAGATCCTGCGATAGATTGCTCGCCTATGCTAAAGGCCCGCTTTGGCAGTTTATTGTGCTTTTCGATCGGAGCTTGGATTGTAGAGAGTACGCCACACTTGGCAACGACACTTAGATAGTCCGGTTCGATCAAGCCGGCAGCGCGAGCAAGAG
>Ga0182015_10000995_pt1 | contig 39125 bp, 41 predicted proteins | sample 712P3MmetaG_FD_120478 | JGI IMG/M metagenome (GOLD analysis project Ga0182015, IMG submission 120478) | Permafrost microbial communities from Stordalen Mire, Sweden - 712P3M metaG | ecosystem: Environmental > Terrestrial > Soil > Wetlands > Permafrost | place: Sweden: Stordalen | collected...
CTCGGCGCCCGGCTGGCCATCGGCGCGGGCATGGCAGCACACGGCGCCCAAAAAGGCCTTGGCTGGTTCGACGGTCCGGGGCCGGAAAAAGCCGGCAAGATGATGCACGGCCTGGGCTTCCGCCCGGGCGATCGGTACGCCGCGCTCGGGGCCTGGAACGAGATCGCCTCCGGCGTGTTGATCGCCGTCGGCTTGGGCGGTCCGATCGGTCCGTCGATGCTGATTTCGAACATGATCGTGGCCCAGGCGAGCGTCCACTGGCCGAACGGCTTCTTCGCCCAAAACGGCGGCATCGAACTCGGCGTGCTCTACGGCGCGGGGGCGCTTTCGTTTGCGGGGACCGACTACGGCGGCATCTCGATGGACGCCGTACTCGGCATGCGCGCGAAGTTGCGTGACCCGTTCTTCACGACGCTGGCACTGGCCGGCGGCATCGCGGCAGCGATCTTGATCCTCAATAGCCGCGACACGTCACCCGAGGGTCCGGCAACGCCGACGTTCCGCGGCAAGAACAGCCCCCTGCCCGAGGAAGAAGTCGCGGCGAGCTAAGTCAGGTTGGGCGCGAGCCCGCCGTCGATGGCGAACGTCGCACCGCTGATGTAGCGGGCACCCTCGCCGCACAAGAACGCGACCAGCGGCGCGAATTCTTCCGGCTTTCCGAAACGGCCGAACGGGATATCGCGCTGCTGCTTCTCCCACGCTTCCGCGTCGCTGTAAAACGAGCGCGCGCGGGCGGTCTCGATCTTGCCGGTCGCGATCACGTTGATGGTCACGCCGTCGCCCGCGACTTCGCGCGAGAGCGTCTTGAGCGCACCGAGCAAACCGGCCCGAAACGCGTTCGAGAGCGCGAGATTTGGAATCGGCGTCTTGACCGCGGACGACGACAAGTTGACGATGCGGCCCCAGCCGCGCTCGCGCATCGCGGGCAACACCGCATACACGATCTGCAGCATGCTGCGCAGCGTCGGACCGTAAGCTGCGTCCCAATCGGCGAGCGTCAGATTCGCCACCGCGCCGGCTTTCGGCGGTCCGCTGTTCGCGACGAAGATCTCCGCATCGCCTTGGCGATCCCGCATCGCGGCGAGCATCGCATCGATCGATGCCGGATCCGTAAGGTCGAGCGCGTAGGCCTGTGCATCCGGACTGCCGGCAGCCCGCGCGTCGCCGGCGACGGCCTCGAGCAGATCCATGCGGCGGGCACCGATCGCCAACCGCGCGCCTTCGGCCGCGAGCGCCAGCGCGCACGCGCGTCCCAAGCCCGAGCTCGCGCCGGTCACGAGTGCGAGACGTCCGCGAATTCCGAGATCCATTAGCGGCCGAAGCGCCCGGTGATCGCGGCCTGCGCGAGCGTGTGCGCCGCGATCGCGCGCAGAAATGCCGCGCGCGTCAGTCCCGGGCGCAGCCGCCCCGGTGCCAGATCGAGCGCATAGGCCGTAAAGACGTAATGGTGCGGCGGGTCACCGTGCGGCGGACACGGACCGAAATAGAGGGTCGTGCCCGCGTCGTTCATGCCGCCCGTGTATTCAGCCGACGGCTGCGAACCGAAGCCGGCCCGGAGCGGTGTGGCCGACGGCGCGATGCCATAGGCAACCCAGTGGACGAAGCCGCGGCCGCCGCCGGCATCGGGATCGAACACGACGACCGCGAAGCTGCGCGCGCTCGGCGGAGCGCCGCTAAACAGCAGCGGCGGTGTGACATTGCGCCCTCCGCACGAATCGGCACCCGACGCATCGGTCGACGGGATCAGGCCGCCGTTGAGAAAGGCCGATGTTTCGAGGGCAAACGTCGATGCTGCGGCCGGGGCGCTCAGGAGCGCAACGATCCCGGCGAAGATGACCGGACGCCACCACATTTTGCGCTAATACCCGCTAGGACACGGCCTTTCCCGGGCGAATACCAAGCGTCCGATGATTTCCTTCGACCGCCGTGCTACGGAACGGCGTGGCATCGCGCCGTCCGCCACGATCGGTCTGGGCACCGTTCCGGCCGACAAGCGCCGGGACCGGCACGACCGTCGCGAACAGCCGCGGCGCCGTTCCGATCTGCGTACGATCGCGCACTACGCGCGCCGCATCGAGGCCGGACAAACGCGCCTCGAAGTCATCGTTGACGGCTCCGACGGTCTGCGTCTGTTCGCGATGTTTCAGTGTGGCTGTATCGCGATCGAGCCGGTCGGCGTGGGACCGGTCACCGTTCGCGGCGAGCCGTGCACCGATCACGCCGAACCCGCCGTCATGGTCGACCGGCGCCGCGGTCGCCGCTGACCGGACTCCGCGGCTCCATGCACCGTGTGATCGTCTGCGGTGAGGGCCCGCTCGCACTTGAGATCGCGCGCGCCTTGCGCACCGCAACGCGGGATGCGATCGCTGCGGTGGACGCCGCCGGCGTGCAACGCGCGATCGGCGCAGCGCGAGAGGGCGGCGACCGCATCGATGCGCTGGTGACCGTGCCGCCGAGCCGCGTCGCGGCGGAAACGATCGTCGCGACGCCGGAGCCGCTGTGGGACGATATCATCGAGCGCCATCTCACCGCGCTGTTTCTTGCCTGCAAAGCCGTCGTGCCGCATCTCATCGCGAACGGCGGCGGCGCGATCGTCAACATTGCGGGCGCGGCCGGCTATGGGCGCGCGCACCGCGCGGCCGAATCGGCCGGCCACGGCGGGATCATCGCGTTCGGTGCGGCGCTCGCGTACGATCATTTTCACGACCGCGTGCGCGTGAACACGATCGTCGCCGGCGACGCCGCGAGCCCCGCCGAGATCGCCCCGGTCGCCGCGTTTCTCCTCTCGGCGGAGGCCGAAGTGATGTCCGGTTCGATCCTCGACGTCGGCAACATCGCCTATCAGGGCGGTCGCTGAGCGATGGTCATCATCGTGACCGGCGGAACGTTTGGGATCGGGCGCGCGATCTCGCTCAAGCTCGCGCGCGACGGTCACCGCGTCATCGCCTTCGGTCTCGACTCGCGCCAGCCGTCGAGCGTAGCGGAGCACGGCACCGCAACGTTGCCGGCCGAAGCGGCAACCTTCGGGCTACACATCGATACGCTCGAAGCCGACGTCGCGCAGGCCGCCGACGTTGCACGGGTCGTCGACTTCGCGCTCGCGACGCACGGCGAGATCGGCGGCCTCGTCAACAATGCGGCGATCGGCCCGCTCGGCACGATCCTTACGACATCCGAGGACGTGTGGCGGCGCGTTATCGACGTCAACCTCAAAGGCGCCTACCTCGCATCCAAAGCCGTGCTGCCGCACATGATCTCGCGGCAACGCGGGAGCATTGCCAACGTCGGTTCGGGCGGCGGCTGGGGGAAGCCCAACATGCTCGCGTATTCGGCCAGCAAAGGCGGCATGTTCGCACTCGCCGCGGCGCTCGCGTACGATCACGCGGCCGACGGCATCCGCGTGAACACGGTCGTGCCGCGGCCGGCAACGCTGAGCGGCATGTCGCTGGGACGCATCGGCGGTGATATGAGCCGCTTCCGGCCGGCGGTCGCCGCGGTGGGCCGCGTCGGGACCGCCGACGATTGCGCAAACGTCGTCGCGTTTCTATTTAGCGCGGCTGCCGCCGGCCTTAACGGCGCAATCCTCGACGCGGGGTCGCTTCCACGTCAAGGCGGCCCGGTTCCGGCGCCGCCGTAAGGTATGGCCACACCGAAACCGGCCACGCTGGCGATCCGCATCGTATGCACGGGCAACGTCACCGAAGAGGCGCTGACGCAGATCGAAACGGCGCTCGAAACGCACGCCGAAGCCGTCGATCTGCGCTTCGCGCGCGCATGTTTGCTCGAAGAGCTCGGCCGCCTCACACGCGCGCGCGGCGCATACAAAGGCGTACTCGCACGCGACGGGACGCACTTCGGCGCGCTGATGAACCTCGGGACGATGCTCTACCTCGAGAACCGCCGCCCCGAGGCGCGCATTCTCTACCGGCACGCGACGCAATATCATCCCACGGAAGCGAGTGCGTTCGTCAACCTCGGCAACGTGCTGGCGGAAGACGACCCCGCCGCCAGCCGCGCCGCCTACGAACGCGCGCTGGAACTCGAGCCCGGGCACCCGACCGCCAACTTCGGCCTGGCCCTGCTGCTCGAAGCGCAGGGCGACATGGGTGCCGCGCAAGCGTACCGGCAACGCGCGTTCGCCGAACCGATCGTGCGCATCGCACCCTTTCACGGCACGGGCGACCCATTGCGCCTCCTCGTGCTGCTGGCGGCCAATGGCGGCAACATCGTCACCACGCTCTTGCTCGACGATAAGCAGGTCGAGACGGCCTCGCTCGTGGCCGACAGCTATCGCGACGGCATGACGCTGCCGCCGCACGACCTGATCTTTAACGCGATCGGCGACGCCGAGCGCGCCGACGATACCCTCGCGATCGCGGAACGGATCGCCGCGAATTCATCCGCGCCGCTCCTCAACCGGCCGGCTGCGGTGCTTCAGACGCGGCGCGACTTGGTCGAGCGGCTCAACGCGGTCCCGGGGGTTACCGCGCCGCACACCGAGCTCTTGGCTCGCGCGCACATCGACGAAGGCGCGCTGTCTGCACGCGGCTTCGTTTTTCCGCTGCTCTTGCGTTCGCCCGGCTACCATATGGGCGAACATTTCGGACTCGTGGCAACGCCCGGCGATCTCGCGCCGATGCTCGCGACGCTGCCCGGTGACGATATCCTGGCCATCGCCTACCTCGACGCGCGCCGCGCCGACGGTACCGTGCGCAAGTATCGCGCGCTCACGATCGGTGGAACGCTCCATCCGGTGCACTTGGCGATCTCGCGCTCGTGGAAGATTCACTACTTCTCCGCCGACATGCGCGGCAACGATGACAATCGCGCCGAAGAGGCTTCGTACCTCAGCGACATGGCGGGCCACTTGGGCCCGCGCGCGACGGCGGCGCTCGAGGGCATTGCGGCGCTGCTCGACCTCGACTATGCCGGCATCGACTTCGGAATCGGTGCCGACGGTAACGTTCTCGTCTTCGAAGCGAACCCCGCGATGGCGGTCTATCTGCCCGACGAGGACGAACGCTTCGCGTACCGGCGTCCGGCCGTCACGCGCATCATCGACGCCGTACGGCACATGTTCAACGCGCGGGCGCTTCGGCGTTAGCGAGAAGGTCGAGCAGTGGGAAGGCGCCCCGGCCGATGCTCGCGTCGGCGCGGCGCACGTAGGATGCGTTGAGCTGGGAGAGCGCCGTCACGCCCAGCAAGCCCATCGTTGTGCGCAGCTCGTACTCGACGAGCTCGAGCATGCGGTTGAGCGCCGGTTCGCCGCCGGCGGCGAGCGCCCACGCGTGCATGCGGCCCGTCGCGACGGCGGTTGCGCCGAGCGCGATCGCTTTGAGGATGTCTCCGCCGCGCATGAACCCGCCGTCGACGATCACCGGAGCGCGCCCGCGCACGGCGGTGACGACTTCGGGCAACACGTCGAGCGAACCGACCGCGTGGTCGAGTTGGCGGCCGCCGTGGTTGGAGATCCAGATCGCCTCGACGCCGTGTTCGAGCGCGAGGTTGGCATCCTCAGCGGTCTGAATGCCTTTCACGACGAGCGGGATGCCGGCGATCGCGCGAATGCGATCGAGCATCGCCCAATCGAGCGCGGCTTGAAAGTCCTCGCCGTCCGCATTGCGCCGGCCTTGCGGTGTGAAGCGTTGCAGCTTCTGGCGCTCGCGATTGCCGTAGATCGCGGTGTCGACCGTTATCACGAGCGCGCGGTATCCGGCCACGCGCACGCGTGCGAGGATCTCCGCGATCCAATCGAAGTCGCCACGAATGTAGAGCTGGAACCACTTATCTGCGGCCGCAGCCGCGGCACTCTCCTCGAGGCTCGGCTGTGAGACGGAACTCACGACGGGCAGGGTTCCGAACGCGCACGCGCCGCGCACTTGCGAGGCCGCGCCGCCCGCGACGACGCTTTGGAGTCCGCCGACCGGCGCTAAGATATAGGGGATGCGCAGCGGCGTGCCGAGGAGCGTCGCCGACGTGTCGATGTCGACGACGTTGCGCAAGATGCGCCCGCGAAACGCGAGCGCTTCGATCGCCTCGCGGTTGCGCCGGATCGACATCTCCGTCTCGGCGCCGCCGGTGATGTAGTCCCACACCGTTCGATCGAGTTTCTGCTGCGCGGCGTGGATGATCTCGGTTGTGGTTTCAAAGTCGCTCACGCGCCGGGCTTCACGGCCCGCAACCAAAGGTCTTTTTTAGACGAAGACGGCGCGTTCGATCACGGGGAAGACCTCGGCCCAGCGCTCCGCGGCGCCTGCCTCGACGTCACCGTGCAGCGCCATGTCGCGGACGATCGATGCGTTCAGCCGCATCACGCCGTTGGCCAACGTTTCGGCATCCCCGATGCGCGCGAGCCCGGCACGGTGGAGCATGCGAAAGTAGTCGGTCAGCAGCGCGCGCGGATCGACTCGCAGCGCGCTTTGCCGGATCAGGGCTTCGAACTTGTCGTGGCCCGCGGTCGTGAGGAACCAGCGCAATGCGCGACCACGCAATACCGCTTGGTAGAGCGCTTCGAACCAGCCGTTGAGCCGCACGCGTTCGCCCTCGAGCGTTCCCGCCGGCGGATCGAGCGCCGGCAGGCCGTCGAAGCACTGTTCGCACAACGCGGTCAGCGCCGCGCCGAACGCCGCATCGCGATCGGCGAAGTGGCGGTAGAACGTTCCAGCCGAGATCCCCGCGTGATGCGTGATGACGGAGACCGTCACGCGCGAGGCATCGCGCGACTCGAGCAGTCTGGCGGTCACCGCAACGATTTCTTCGTGTGTCACGCGGCGGGCGACGGCCCGCGCGGGCGCAATCAGTTCGCCGTCTTCCAGCTTGCCGAGATAGACCCAACGCGTGCCGGCGCGCCCGGTTTCGGGATCGCGCGCGCTCTCGACGCGGTAGCGGTAGTCGCGTCCCTTGATGCGCTTTGTTACTTCGTAGGCCAAGTTGGCAAGCTTCTCCTCACGCGTGATTACCGGGTGAACGTATGGTAACGCGACAACATTGCGGTCCATACCCAAAATATAAAGAGCGCCCCACGTTACCGTGGGACGCTCGTTTCTTCGTGTGAGCGACTAAGCGATTAGAAGTGGATACCGATACCGGCGAACCCGCCGGCTTCGTGACCGTTGCTCGGCAGGAACTGCTTGTTGTTGGTGTTGTTCCCCATGAACCCGGCTTCGAGAAAAACGCCGGTGTTCTTCAAAAGGCTGAACGGCATGTTGTAGGCGAGCCCAGCCTGATATTGGAGGAAGCGATCTTGCACGTCGTAGACGGTACCGCTCGTTGGATCCGTGAAGTTGCCCTGAACGGACGGGTAGTAGTAGACGCTCCCGAACAGCGACACGGTTTTGTCGAGATCCGGCAGTTTCTCTAGACCAAAGCCGGCCCCGGTCATGCGCGGGTAGCCATAGTTGTTCGACGTCCAGAGATACGCTGCGTCAACGTAGATGCGCGGATTGGCAACCTGGACGCCGGCCCGCACGCTCGCATCGCTGTCGATGGCGCGGAATTGCGGAACCCAGAAGCTGCCCACTCCGAATCCGATCGGCGTTACGCAGGCGGGATTCCCGGCGAGCCCATTCGTGTTGCAATTCGGATTGGCCGGTGTGGCACCGCCGGGATGGGTGTAGGCGTACTGTTCGCCATACCCTTCGATCATGACCGGCAAGTTGAAGAGCGGAAACTCAAGCGCTGCGCGGCCCGCATATGACGGACCCCAGGTCGCGTCGTTCGTGCCGGGCGAGAACTGGTTGTAGGCGTTGGGCTTCGCGATGTAGTCGCCGACGATGAAGTGTTCGTATACGCGGCTCGGCGGTGCCGGCGTCGGTGTCGGCGGCGGCGGTGCCGGCGTAGCGGCCGGCGGCGGCGGCGGAGCCGGTTTCGGGGTCGGCGGTGCCGTCGGCGGAGCCGTGGGCGGCGGGGTCGGAACCGGCGCCGCTACGTAGCGGACGACGACGACCTTCTTCTCGGGGACCCACTGCACGTAGGCGCCCATGCCTTCGGAAATAACGCGAATCGGAACGACGACCGCGCCTTTGTAGATCTCGGGCGGAACGTCCAGCGGGCGCGATTCGCCGTTGATGACGACTTCGGGTTTACCGACCGTCACTTTGACGTCGGAGCCGGGCTTCGAGACGTCGGCCGTTTTCGATGCGGGATCGTAGGAAACCGTCGCACCCATCTGTTCGAACATCGAGCGCAGCGGGACGAGGATTTCGTTGCCGCGCACGAGCGCAGCCAGAACGCGGTTTTGTTTCAGACGATCGGGTTTCGAGTAGAAGTGGTGATCGTTGAAGAGGATCGGAACTTCGCCCGATGGGGGGGCACCGAAATCTGCCGGGGGCATCATCGTCGCCTGAGCAATCCGGACGGGCTGCAAGTTGGCCGTGTTGCCTTGCAGAGTCGATTGATCGGCGGAGACGGACGATGTGCCCAGGCCGGCAGCGGCCAGTGCCGCCACGAAGGCTAGAGGGTATCGTTTCACGAGAACTTCTCCGAATTAGGGTTGTTTTGCGAGTCGCGATCCCAGTCGTGGGATCGCGCCGCACGTGGGCCTACCCAGCAAGGTGACTCTCAATCACCATTTGCCTAGGTAACGAGTGAGGAACGTTCCGATCTCTCGTCGCGACCAAGCGCGTCGGGGCCGAGTTTTCGCTAGCTTGGTATGCGGTCAGTGAAGCGGTGCGCGGCGACGCGATCGACGAACTCGCGCGTGCGTTCCAGCACGCGGTCGTGCTCGATCAGCAGGTTGCCGCCGATCAACAGCATCGAATCGGGGCCGTAGAAATCCAGCAACTCCTCGATGCGTTCCACGCGCATGCCACCCGCCGGAACGGGGAGTGCCGGCCGCAGGTCGCCCCACGGAGCGCGCGCGCCGGCGGCGAGCGCCGCGCACGTCTCGCGCGTGTAGCCGAAGCGCCCGCCGACGTTCACGAAGATCACCGCGTCGCTGCCGAAGAGGCGCAGCAGCCGGCCGAACAGCAACTCCGGCGCGATCCGGCGGGCGCCGCCGAACGACGGGTGCGCGAGATAGACGAACTCCGGAAATTCATCGACGAGATCGAAGAACGCCGGCAGACCGACGAGCATCGGCGCGACCAGGACGGCGCGCACGCCTTCTTCGCGCGCGATCCGTGCGCGCTCGCGCAACACGCGCGGCGTTCCGATGAGGTTCGGGGCATAGAGCGCGGGCTTGCCCGTCGCTGCGACCGCCTCGGCGATCGCCGCTTGACAGGCGCGCACGCGCTCCACGAACGGCGAATACCCTTGATCGTCGATGCCGTGATCGTCTTTGATCATGTCGACGCCGGCCAGCGCAAACGTGCGGCACATGGCGGCGAGTTCCGGAACGTGTAGGCCTTGCGGCTTCATCGCAGCGTTGGTCAGTGCGCGTTCCGGCGCAGCGAGCAGGCGGCGAATGCCGGCGATGCCGTGGCGCGGTCCCGGGAAGAGTGCGCGGACGTCGCCCGGAATGTCGAGCCCAACGAACGCGACGTCGTCCCACAGCGATGCGTTACCGAATACCATGTTGACGAACTGCACCGGGTTCGCGCCGATCGTCTGCGCGGCGATGGCAACGTCGACGCGGAAGCGACCCGCGCCGGCCGGTTCGATCGCGGTCACGCGCGCCACGATTTCATCGAGGATGCGTTGCTCGGTGATTGCTTCGAGCGGACACTCGACGCTCTGTTCCGATGCGATCGCCGCGGCGCGCGCCCCAACATCGCGCTCCGCGCACGTGACGAGATAGCTCGCCTTCAGCCAGCTCACGCGGCCGCTACATTTGTTTCCAGCGCGAGAAGTGCGATTCGACGAGACCCACGAGTTCGTTGAGCACCACCGCCGTCACGGCCAGCACCAGGATCAGCGCATAGAGCGATGCCGGCTTGAATGTCTCGGCGAAGATTTGCGTGTAGTTGCCGATGCCGTTGCTCGAGACGAACAACTCCGCCAAGATGACTCCGAGCAGCGTGAGCGACATGGCGAGCCGCAGCCCGGTGAAGACGCTCGCCACCATCGTTGGGAAGATGATGTGCCGCAGCACCTGCGCTTGCGATGCACCCATCGAGCGTGCGCTCGAGAGCAGCAACGGGCTCACCGCGCGCATGCCCGAGACCGTCGTCACGATGATCGGCAGCACGCCGTGCGAGAAACCGAACGCGACGCGGCTGGCCGGCCCGAGGCCGAACATCAGGATAAAGAGCGGCAACAGTGCCACCTGCGGTAACCCGAAGAGCAGCAAGACGAAGGGGAACAGGCTGCGCCGCCCGATCGTCGTCAGCCCGATCAGGATCCCGATCGTCGCTCCGGCGATCACTGCGAGCACGAACGCCGTAACCATCTCGATGAGCGCCATGCCGAGCGCCTGCGTCAGTTTGGGATCGCCGAACATCGTCGGAACGAGCGCGCGCAGCACGGCGCTCGGCGGCGCGACGAAGGCCGGATCGCCGAACCACCGCGCCGCGACTTCCCACAGCACGATCAAGCCCGCGATTGTCCACCAGCGGATCACGGTGGGCGAGGCGGGCCTAACTGCGGACCGCACGTTTCTCGATGAACGACAAGGTGAGGTTGAGTGCGACCGATGCCACGAGGACGATCACGATCCAGGCGAACATCGGCGGGCTATCGAGCAGATCGGCTTCGTGCGCGATCGCGTGGCCGACACCCGACGCCGACGAAAGCGTCTCGCCGCCCAGCACCGACGCGAACGTGATGAAAAAGCCGATGCGTAATCCCGAGAGCACGACCGGCCACGCACCGGGCACGAAGATGTGGCGCAGCGCCTGGATGCGCGTCGCGCCTTGCGAGCGCGCCGAGCGCAAGAAGAGCGGCTCGACGCCCGCGAACCCGGCAATCGTGTTCAGCACGACCGGAAAGAAGCCGTAGAGTGCACCAAACGCGATCTTCGAACCCGGTCCGAGGCCGAACATGACGACGAAGAGCGGAAAGAACAGCGTGATCGGAATTGCGAACATCCCGGCGAGTACGGGGCGGTAGGCGGCGGTCAGCGTCGGCGAGCGGCCGATGAAAAAACCCATCACGATGCCCGCCGTCACCGCAATGGCGTATGCGACTGCGGTCGTGAATGCCGTGACGCCGACCGCACCCCAAAACGCTTTCGTCACGGTGAGGTGCGCGAGTGCGCCGGCCACGGCGAGCGGCCCGGGCAGGAACAGCGGGTTGACGGCATGCGAACTCGTGATCAGAACCCAGCCACCGAACAATATGACGACGACCCCCAACTGGATCGCGCGCACGATGGACGTCAGGCGGAGTTGAGCGTTAGCCTGCGCGAGCATCGCGCGCCTCGCGCATCGCGTCGACCGTGGTCCGGATCTCGTCGCGCAGCAACTCGTAGCACTGATTGCGCACTTCGGAAAAACGCGGCTGCAGCATGAAGTCGGGCGAGCGCGGGTGCGGTTCGTCGACCTCGATGATCGCCTTGACCTTCCCCGGGCGCGCGGTCATCACGACGATGCGGTCGGCCAATAGCACGGCTTCGGCCAGCGAGTGCGTCACGAAGACGATCGTCTTCCCGGTGCGGGCGAGCAAGACCGAGAGATCTTCGCCGAGTACGAGACGCGTCTGCTCGTCGAGCGCGGCGAATGGCTCGTCCATCAACAGGATTCCCGTATCGAGCGCGATGCCGCGCGCCATGTTGATGCGCTGCTTCATTCCGATCGAAAGCGCGCTCGGGTAGAAGTTCGCAAAACCTTCCATGCCGACCGAGGAGAGCGCGGCGAGCGAATGCTCGCGCCAGCCGGTCTTGCGGTCTTGGAACTCGAGCGAGACGCGGAAGTTCTCGAGCACGGTGTACCACGGGAGCAACGTGCTCTCCTGAAACACGAACGCAACGTCGCGCGGCAACGGACCGCGGACCGGCGTCTCGCCGACCGTGACGCCGCCGGACGTCGGCGCGATCAAGCCCCCGATGATGTTGAGCAACGTGCTCTTGCCGCAGCCCGACGGCCCGAGCAGACAAACGAACTCACCGCGATTGATGTCGAGCGAAATGTCATCGAGCGCCGTCGCATCCGGCGCGCCGTTCGATCCGGCAAACAGTTGCGAGACGCGATCGACGGTGATCGCAGGCGGCACGAGCGGACTCAGATCTTGACGGGAACGAATCGCGCGTTGTAGATCGTCTTCGGATCGGGCTCGGTGTCCATGATGCCGAGCTCCTTCAACGATTTCGCGACCGCCGCGACCGATGCCGGATCCCAGGCGCCGTCGCTCGACATGGCCGCCATGTCATTGTCGTAGAGCCGCCCGACGATGGGCTCCGGCTCCCCGAGCACTTTCGCGATCGACGTTACCGTCTGAGCCTTGTGCGTGCGCATGTACGCGACGGTCATGAACCAGCCTTTGAGAAAACGCTGCGTGATGTCGGGATGTTTGTTGATCATGTCGTCGGTCGCGAAGATCACGTGCGTCTCGAACTTCTGCACGAAGTTCCCGAAGTTGTTGAAGACTTTGCCCTTGTTCTGCGTTTCGAGTTCGTAGCCGATGCCGATGTCTTGCACGGTGCCGGCGATCTCGCCGGACTGCAGCGCCGCGACGCGCGCTTCCGTCGAACCCATCGCCACCGACTCGATTCCATCGCTGCCCCAGCCTTGGCGGCGCGAGAGTTCGTGCACGAGCCAGTCCGTCAACGAGCCGGAGGTCGTTACGCCGATCTTCTTCCCTTTGAAATCGGCGACGCTCTTCACCGGACTGTTCATCGCGATGACGATCCCCATGTCGCTCGGCGGGCCATACATCGTCGCAACGGCGATCGCCGGCACGCCTTTGGCGCGGTAACCCATCGCCGGGCCGCCGCCGAGTCCGAAATCGATCGAGCCGGACGCCATCCCTTGCTGCAATTGAGCATCGCCCTTGAACGACGTGATGTCGAGCTTGAGACCGACCTTATCCCAGATGTGCGCGTCCACGCCGACTTCGAGCGCCGCGAACGCGAACGCGTTCACGACGGCGCGCCCGACGTGAATCTCGTCGGGGGGTGCGCTCCGCACGCTGCTCGCCGTCGCGGCGAACATGACGCTGATCCCAAGAAGCGCGGCGATGCCACGGATGACGATAGAACGACTCACAGACGCGCCTTTCCCAGCCCGCGGGACGAGCCCTTCACCCTCGCAGGCGGCGAAGCCGCTTCGGACGCGTGCCCGAGTTGCTGCGAGATTGTCGCCGCCGCGGCGCAGACCACCCGCCCCAATTCGACCCGGCGCTCGAGTGTATTGTCGTCGTACGGCCGGCTCAAGGTCAGCGCGGCGACGATGTGTCCGTCGTGGTCGAGAACGGGTGCCGCGATCCCCGAGAACGGATCGCCGTCCCCGGTGAGCGCAAAGCCCGCCTTGCGAATGCGCGCGATCTCGTCATCGATCTCGACGCGTTCGAGTTGTGGACCCTCTTCTTCGCGCAAGAGCGACGCCGTCTCGCGCTCGGGCAGGTAGGCCAGGAACACCCGCCCGGCGGCCGAGCGCCAAAGCGGCAGCACGTAGCCCACGCGCACCGACGTCGGCCCGCGCCGTTTGCCATCGACGCGATACACGATGGCCGGTCCGCGATTACCCCAGGTCGTGAGCATCACCGAGCACGTCGTGGCTTCGCTCAGTGCGACCGACTCGCGGCGCGCGACCTCGACCAGATCGGACTGGCGCAGTGCCGCGACGCCGAGCGACATCGCGAACGGTCCGAGGCCGTACCGGCCGCTGACGGCATCCTGAGCGAGCAAGCCTTCGTGCACGAAGCTCGCGACGTAGGCGTAGGCCTTGCTCGGCGCCATGCCCGCGCGCTCGGAGAGATCTTTGAGGGGCAAGGGGCCGTCGGCGGCTTCCAGCACGCGGACCAAACGAAAGCCTACTTCGATGGCGCCGATGCGGCGCGGAGTCGCCCTGTCCACGTCTGTGGGAAACACCGGCGGGCGGCAAGAATCCTCGTCTAATGCTCAGCAAGGCCGACAACGAACTTCTGATTCATACCGGCCCCGGCACGCCGATGGGCGACCTCTACCGGCGCTTTTGGGCGCCCGTGATGCTCGCCGACGAACTCGGCGGGCCCGACTCGGCGCCCGTGCGCGTGAACGTGCTGGGCGAGAACCTGGTCGCGTTCCGCGACTCGAACGGCAAGCTGGGATTACTCGACGCATACTGCCCGCACCGCCGCGCGAACCTGTTCTGGGGCCGCAACGAAGAAGCCGGCCTGCGCTGCGTCTATCACGGCTGGAAGTTCGACGTGAACGGCGCGTGCACGGACCTGCCGAATTGCCCCGAAGGTCCGACGCTCAAAAACAAGGTCAAGACGACGGCCTATCCGGCGCTCGAACGCGGCGGCATCATCTGGGCCTACATGGGGCCGGCAGATAAGATTCCGCCGTTTCCGGACGCGGAAGTCTTCCACGCGCCGGCAACCCATCGGCACGTCATCAAGGTCAAGCTGCGCGGTAACTTCGCGCAGATGCAAGAAGGCGACATCGACTCCAGTCACGTCTCGTTTCTGCACAGCTCGATCGACGGATCGGCGCTGCCGGGCAGCCGCGCGAACGCCAACACCTTCGTCGACAAGAGCCCGCGCTGGTTCACCATCGATACCGATTACGGGATGATGCTCTCCGCGCAGCGCAATGCCGGACCCGACACGTTCCAGTGGCGCGTCAATCAGTTCTTGATGCCGTTCTGCACGCTGATCGCGGCGCAGCCGGGCGTGCCGATCCTCGCGCAACTCCGCTGCCCGATCGACGACGAACACTCGTTCCTCTTCCGCGTGATCGCCTCGCCCGACCGCCCGATCACGGCCGAGGAACGCGCCAGCTACGCCGCCGGCGTGTTCGTGCCGGAAGTGATCCCGGGCACCGATCGCATGCGCGAGAACATGGCCAACGACTACCTGATCGATCGCGAGGCGCAGAAGTCGCGCACGTTCACCGGCATCAAGTCGATCGTCGCGCAAGACCTTGCGATTTCGGAAGACCAGCGTGGACCGATCGCCAATCGCAGCGACGAAATGCTGACCAGCTCGGACCGCGCGATCATCGCGCTGCGCAAACGGCTGCTCACGAGCGTGCGCAATTTGATGGCGGGAACCGAACCGCCCGAGGCCGGCAATCCGAAGGCCTACCGCGTCCGTCCCGGCGACTTCATGCTGCCGCGCGACGTGCCGGTCGCCGACGGTGCGAAAGACATCCTGCTCATCGGTTCGCGCTAGCATGCGGCGTCAGGCCGTCCTCGCCGCAGCCGCGGTCGCCGCGCTGCTGCTCGGTAACCGCGCGCCCGTTGCCGCGCAGCCGATGCCGGCGCTGCACATCGAGACGATCCCCTTCGATGCCGGCTCGGAAGCGTTTTATGCCAAAGACATGGGCTTCTTCGCCAAGCAAGGTCTCGACGTCACGGTCGATCCGGTCGGCAACGGTCCGGCGATCGCCGCCGCCGTCGCATCGGGCGCGGTCGACATCGGGTTCTCGAACGCGCTCTCGATCGAAACGGCCTACAAGAAAGGGCTACCGTTCGTGTTCATCGCGGCAGCCGCGCTCTATTCGAGCGCCGCGCCCACGTCGGTGCTGATGGTGCCGAAAGACTCGCCGCTCAAGACGGCCAAGGATCTCAACGGCAAGACGATCGGCGTCAATGGGCTCAAGAACATTGCCGAATACGCGCCGTCGATGTGGATCGACAAGAACGGCGGCGACGCATCGACGATCAAGTTCGTCGAGATCAATCCGACGGACGACCCGGCCGCACTCGAAGCGCACCGCATCGACGCCGCGTTCGTCGCCGAACCCCAGATCACGCAGGCAAAGGCGACCTCGCGCGTGTTTGCCAAAGCCTACGACGTACTGGGCGAAGGGTGGATGATCGCCGGCTACTTCACGACCCGCCAATGGGCCGACGCGCACCCCGATCTCTTGCGCAAGTTCCAAGCCGCAATGCACGAGACGGCCGTCTGGGCGAATGCTAATCCGGACAAGTCGGCCGACATCCTCGCGAAGTACACGAAGCTCGATCCGGCGCTCGTGCGCGCGAGCTACCGCGCAAAATTCGGTGAAGCGCTCTCCGCCGCCGCCATCCAACCGACGATCGACCTGGCCGCGCACTATAAGCTGCTCGACTCGTTCCCCGCCGCGAATCTGATCTACACGAAATAGCCGAATGCGAACGCGACGCGACTTCATCGAGCGCGTTGCCGCGTGTGGCGGTTCGGCCACCGCGGCGATGCTGGCGCTCGATCTCCTCGCACCGGCCGGCGCCTCGCCGGCGCTTACGCTCGACGGCTCGGGAAACGGGACGCACGTCGTTATTCTCGGCGCCGGCGTCGCCGGGCTGTGTGCTGCCTACGAGTTGGGCAAAGCCGGTTACGTCTGCACGATACTGGAAGCGCGAAGCCGGCCCGGCGGCCGCGTGTGGACCGTGCGCGGCGGCGACCGCCATGTCGAGAGCGACGGCAGCGTGCAAACGGCCGCGTTTGCCGACGGCACGTACTTGAACCCCGGCCCGGCGCGCGTGCCGCAACACCACGTGACGATGGACTACTACCGTGAGTTCGGCGTCGCCGTCGAGCAGTTCGGCAACGTCAACATGAACGCGTACTACCACTCGACCACGGCGCCGCCGGACATGCAACGTATTCGCATGCGCCAAGCGAAGTTTGCGATCGCCGGTTACACCGCGGAGTTGCTGGCCAAGGCCGTGGCCCAAGATGCGCTCGACGCCCCGATCACGTCCGACGACAAGGTGAAGCTGCTCGACTTCCTCTCAACGAACGGTGGCCTCGACGCCAAGTACGATTACTTCAACGACGGTTCGGGCGGTTACGCCAAGCTGCCGGGCGTGGGCCCGGGCGTCGTCGCCGACCCGCTCGATTTGATGCCGCTCATCCGCAGCGGCTTCGGCGCGTTCATCGCGCCCGAACGCGAAATCGATCAGCAGCTAACGATGTTCCAGCCGGTCGGCGGAATCGACGCGTTGCCGCGCGCGTTCGCGGCCCGTCTGCCCGGCCGCGTGCGCTACGAAACCGCCGTGACGGAGATCCGCAAGACGGCAACCGGCGTGCGCATCGCCTACACGACGCACGGCAACGCGACGGCGATCGAAGCCGGCTACTGCATTTGCACGATTCCGCTGCCCGTATTGCGCACGATCCCGGCGGACTTCAGCCCGGCGTTCGTCGCGTCGATGAATCGCGTGGCGTACATGGATTCGGCCAAGATCGGTTTGGCGTTCAAGCGCCGCTTCTGGGAAGAGGACGACCGCATCATGAGCGGGATCTCGCGCACCGATCAGACGATCACGCAGATCTGGTATCCGTCATATGGGTACTTCGGTCGCGGCGGCGTGCTGACCGCCGCGTACGCCACCGGCCAAGCGGCGCGCACGATCGGCAATCTCGCACCGCCCGAGCGCGCGGCGCTCGCGCTGCGCCAAGGTGCCGCGATCCACCCGCAATATCCGGCCGAGTACGCATCGGCCTTCTCCGTCGCGTGGCAGAAAACGCCGTACAATATGGGCGCGTGGGTTGCGTGGAGCACCGACACGCGCAAGAACGACTATCCGGTGCTCAGCCGGGCGGACGGGCCGATCTATCTCGCCGGCGAGCACATGAGTTACATCAACGCGTGGCAAGCGGGTGCCTTGGAATCCGCCCGCGACGTCGTCCGCCGGCTCCACGCACGCGTTCGCGCGGCTTGACAAGCGCATTTCTTTGACCTAACGTATAACCAGATGGTTAAGCAATCGGCGGCCCTCGACGGGGTGTTCGGCGCGCTCTCCGATCCGGTTCGACGGAATATCGTGGAGCGGCTCACGCGCGGCGAACTCACGGCGGGCGCGATCGCCGCCGGCTTCTCCATCTCGCAGCCGGCCGTCTCGAAGCATCTCAAGGTGCTCGAAGGCTGCGGCCTCGTCAAACGCACGATCGTCGGCCGCGAACATCATCTGCGGCTCGCTCCGCGCGCGATGCAAACCGCAGCGCATTGGATCGATCGGCAACGCGCCTTCTGGAACGCATCCTTCGACCGCCTCGATCAGTTGCTCGAGCGCACCTCGGAAAGTGAGCCTACCCCGTGAGCGATACACAAACTGCCGCCGTGCCGGCCTTAACCATCAAGCGCACGTTCGACGCGCCGCGCGAGCGCGTGTTCAGTGCATTCACGAACGTCGACCTTCTCCGCCAATGGTTCGGAGCACCCCGCATGGAGGTCGGAGAAGTGACCTTCGATGCCCGCAACGGCGGCCGCTATCGCATCGCGATGAAAGCGCCCGACGGCGAAGAGTACAACGTCGGCGGCGTGATCAGCGAATTTCGCGCGCCCGAGCACTTTGCGTACACCTTCCGTTGGGAAGAGGACGATAAAAGCAGCGAGCGCGACACGTTTGTGAGCTTCGACTTCATCGATCGCGGCAAGCAGACCGAGATGGTGATGACGCATTCGAACCTGGCCAGCGAACCCAGTCGCGAGAGCCACGCCTCGGGTTGGAACAGCGCACTCGACAAACTCGATACGGTCCTCTAGAAACACGACGAGCCGCCGGCAGGTGCCGGCGGCTCGTTCCGTGCGTGCGGCTCGACGCCGGTTACGGCATCGCGATCGACCAGCCGGTGCCGGTCGCTTCCGCGATCACGAGATCGCTCGTGTGCAGACCGGCGTGTTCGGCCGGCGAGAACGTGTAGTAGCCGCTGTTCGATGGGAACTTGCTCATCGAGTTGAGGCCCTTGAGGATGCCGTCGCGCGTCGGACCTTCTTTGCGCATTGCGGCGATCAAGATTTGGATACCGTCGGCGGCAAACGATGAGATCGCATCCGGATCGGTCTTGAATTTGGTCTTGTAGTCCTTGATGTATGCCGCGAGAATCGTGCGCTGCGCATCGGAGGCGGGGAGCACGCCGAACACCGGCAGCTTGGTTTCGCAGAGGTAGACCCCTTTGATGTCGTTTCCGGCCGCGAGGAACTCGGAGCCGCCGGCGCCGCCGGCGTAGATCAGCTTCGCCTTGAGGCCGAGTTGCGTCGCGTTCTTCGCGATGATCGTGACCGCGGGCGGGTTGCCCCAAATGACGACCGCGTCGGCCTTCTCATCGCGGATCTTGGTGAGCTGCGGCGTCACGTCGGTGTCGCCCGGAGCGAAGCGCGCATCGTCGACGATCTTGATGCCGTGCTCCGTCGCGACCGGCGGGAAGGCCCCGTGTCCGGAATCGCCGTAGCCGGTATTCACGCTGAGGAACGCAACGTTCATCCACTTGTGCGCGAGCAAGAACTGCGAGATCTTCTCGGAGTTCTGCGGATCTTCGGGCGCGGTCTTGAAGACGTAGGTCCGGTCGGCGATCGGTGACGTTACCGCACCCGCCGCCGCATTCGCGATCATCGGAACCTTGGCGGCTTCCACCAGCGGAACCATCGGCATCGAGTCCGGCGTGTTGCCGGCGCCGAGGATCGCGACGACGCCGTCATCGATCAGCTTCGTCGTGTTGAGTTTGGATTGGCTCGGATCGCTCTTGTTGTCGAGGACCTCGATCTTGAGCGGGCGACCGTTGACGCCGCCCTTGGCGTTCGCTTCATCGACGTAGAGCTGAATCGAATTGAGCTGCGGCGTTCCCCAGCCCGACGCTGGTCCCGAAAGTTCGAGATTCACGCCGATCAGGATCGGGTCGGCCGCGTCCGCCGGTGCCACGGTGCCAAAAACCATAGCTGCGGCGACGAGGGCGAGAATGGGTCGTATCATGCGGGGTCCTCCATATTCTGGACGGCGATTTGGTCTCAACCGAGGTAGGCTTCGGAGATTCGGGGGTCGTTGCGCGCTTCCGTTGCGCGGCCACTGAAGACGATCTTGCCGCGCTCGAGGAGCGCAACCCGGTCGGCGATGGCGAACGCGGCACGCGCGTTCTGCTCGACGAGCACGATGGTGGTGCCTTCGGCGTTCACACGGGCCAGTGCCTCGAAAATTTCCGTGACGACCCGCGGCGCAAGACCGAGCGACGGTTCATCGAGCAATAGCACCCGCGGGTTGGCGAGCAGTCCGCGGGCGATCGCGACCATCTGCTGCTCGCCGCCCGAGAGCGTCCCGGCGCGCTGCGAACGGCGCTCGCGCAAGCGCGGAAAGAGCGTGAGAACGCGCTCGAGCTCGTCTTTTCCGGCGCCGCCGTGAATGTAGGCGCCCAATTCCAGGTTGCGCTCGACGCTCAATTCACCGAACATTTGGCGGCGCTCGGGAACCAGGCTGATCCCCGCGCGCACGACCGTTTCCGCACCGAGTCCCGTGAGGTCGCGACCGTCGAGCCCGACCGTCCCTCCGCGCGGTGGAAACCAGCCGGCGACCGTTCCCAGAAAGGTCGATTTGCCGGCGCCGTTCGGCCCCACGACGGCGAGGATCTCGCCGCTGCGCACGTCCAGGTCGATGCCGTCGAGCGCGCGGACAGCACCACGATAGGTGACGAGTCCGGCGATCTGCAGCAACGTCGCGCCGCCCTCGACGCTCGTGCGTTGCGGCAGAACGGATTCCGCCTCGCCGAGATAGGCTTCGATGACGGCCGGATCGCGCTGGACGTCCGTCGGTGAACCGTCGGCGAGTTTGGTGCCCCGGTGCATGACGATCACGCGATCCGACACGGCCATCACCGTACGCACGTCGTGCTCGATCATAACGAGCGTGACGCCGTCGGCGCGCACGGCTTTGAGCACGTCGACGAACTTGCCCACTTCGGCCCGCGAGAGGCCGCTGGTCGGCTCGTCGAGCAGCAGCACGGCCGGCTCCGCGCCGAGCGCGCGCGCGAGCTCGAGCAGGCGCTGTTGTCCGAATGCCAGCGTCTCGGCCGCAATGTCCGCGCAGCCTTCGAGACCGACGAATGCGAGCAATTCTTGCGCCCGCGCTTGCGCCTTACCCGAACGTTCGCGCGCCTCGAGCGGTACGAGGACGTTCTCGAGTGCGGTCATGGCGCCGAAGACCTGCAAGGTCTGGAACGTGCGCGCGACGCCGCTCTTCGAGATCGCCGTCTGACTGCGGCCGCGTATGCTGCGGCCGGCGATGCGCACGTCACCGCTATCGAGCGTGTAGGCGCCGGTGATCAGGTTGAGGGCACTCGTCTTACCGGCCCCGTTGGGGCCGATGATCGACGTGAAGCTCCCTTGGTCGACCGTAAACGAAAGATCGTCGACGGCGACGACGCCGCCAAAACGCTTGCACGCGCCCTCGACTTCCACGATCGCCGTCATCCGGCGCTTCTCCTCAAGCGCCCGGCGATCGCGGGGATGAGCCCGCTCGGAAGGAAGCGGATCACGCAGATCAAGATCGCACCGAACGCGATGACTTGCAACGCCGCCGCGGCGGCTTGTGCGCTGAGCGGGAACACGACGCTCGCCAATTGCGTGAGCGCCGACGAGATCAGGCTGTAGAGCGCGGAACCGACGATCGGTCCGAGCGTCGTCGCCGAACCGCCCAGGACGACCATGATGATGAAATAGATCGACTGGTCGAACGAGAACGAGACGGGCGAGATGTAGCCGACGTAGTAGGCATAGAGGGCACCGGAAAGACCCGCGAACACGGCCGAGAGCACGAACGCCTCGAGCTTACGCCGGCGCACTTCAACGCCCATGGCGGCGGCCGCCGTCTCGCTCGACGCGATCGCGCGCAGGGCCCGCCCCCGCGAGCTGTTGCGAATCGCGTACACGATCGCGCCGCAAACGACGACGGTGAGCCAACCGAGAACGTATGCCGGCATGTCACCCGTCAGCGCGTGACCCGCGATCGCCAGCGGCGGGAACGTGCCAAAGCCCGACGGACCGCCCGTGAACGCATTCGCTTCGTTGAACACGACCATCGCGATGTATCCGAGCGCCAACGTTGCGAGCGTGATGTAGTGACCGCGCAATCGCAGTACCGGCCAGCCGACGATTGCCGCGACCGCCGCCACGAACGCGAGCGCAACGACGATCGAGAGCCATGGATCGAGACCGCGCGACGACGACGCCGCGGCGGCGTAGGCTCCGAGACCGACGAAGGACGCCTGACACACCGATACGACGCGCGCCGTACCGAACAGCAGGCCGAGTCCCAGCGCCGCGACCGCGTTCTGAGCGATCAGCACCATCAAGCCGGTGACATAACCGTTATGCAAAAACGGGACGAGCACGACGATGAGGGCGCCCGCGCCGACGGCGATGAAGCCGCTGCGCCGATTCAAACGCGCGCAACGCTCCGGCCGAACAGCCCCTCGGGCCGCACGAACAGCACGACGATCAGCACGCCGAAGACGATCGCGTCGCGCCAGCCCGACGAGAAGATGCCCGCGCCGACCGACTCGATGACGCCGATCAAAATACCGCCGACGACGGCACCCGGAACGCTACCGATGCCGCCGAGCGTCGCCGCGACGAAGCCTTTGAGCCCGAGGCTCCCACCCATGTCGAAGCTCACGAGAGCGATCGGCGCGATCGTCGTTCCGGCCACGCCGGCCAGCGCCGCGCCGAGAAAAAACGCGATCGCGCTCATGCGCAGCGGGTCGATGCCCATCAACCGCGCGGCATCGCGGTTGATCGACGACGCTAAGAGCGCGCCGCCGATGCGCGTACGCTCGAAGAGGATGAAGAGCACGCCCATCAAGACCGCGACGATCGCGAAGATCCACAACTGCTGCGGCGTGATGGTCGCCGCGCCGAGCGAGATCGTGCCGTTTTGCGAGAACGGCGGCAAGGGCTTCGGGGTCGAGCCGAAGATCAGCAGGGCCAGACCGCGCAGGCAGACGCTCGCGCCGATCGTGATGATCAGTTGCACGACCAACGGCTGGCGATGCGCGCCGCGTAGCGCGGCATACCACAAGATCAGTCCCGCGAGTCCCGACGCTCCCACCCCGCAGAGGACCGCGAGCGGCAGCGGCACGCCGATGCCGACCAGGCTGACGGCCGTCACCGCACCGACCGTCGTGAATTCGCCTTGGGCAAAGTTGATGATGCCCGTGACGTTGTATATCACGACGAAACCGACGGCGACTAAACCGTAGAGGGCGCCGTTGGCGATCCCCGAGACAACCAGTTGGAGCAAGCCGGGACCTCCGGGCGTACAGCACGAAGTGAGGACTGCCGAAAAGAGCGTCGCGCACGGCAAAAATACCTTTCGTCTTTGTCCGCTTTTGAGGGAACCCGACATGCTGACCGACCTGCGCCCCACCACCGCACCACGCACGGTGCGCGACCGCGTTAGCGCCGAGGAATGGGCCGTGCGCGTCGACCTCGCAGCGGGCTACCGGCTGGCCGCTCACTACGGCTGGGTCGATCAGGTCTTCACGCACATCTCGGCGCGCGTTCCCGGGACCGAGCACTATCTGCTCAACCCGTTCGGCTACATGTTCGATGAAATTACCGCATCGAATCTGGTGAAGGTCGATCTCGACGGCAACATCCTCGATCCCGATTGCCCCTACCACATCCACCGCGCGGGCTTCATCATTCACAGCGCGATCCACGCAGCGCGACCCGATGCCGCCTGCGTGTTGCACAATCACACGCGGGCCGGGATGGCGCTCTCGATCCTCGAGGAAGGGCTGATGCCCCTCACCCAGCATGCCATGTCGTTCTACGGCCTCGTCGCCTACCACGCCAGCGAAGGCTTCGCGATCGACCTCACCGAGCGCGAGCGGCTCGCCAAGGACCTCGGCGACAAGCCCGTGATGATCCTGCGCAACCACGGCGTGCTCGTCGTCGGCAAGACGATCGGCCAGACGTTCAGCATGATGTGGAATCTCGAGAAGGCGATGGAAGCGCAAATGGACGCGCTCGCAACCGGGCGGCCGATCACCATTCCATCAAAAGAAGTCGCCGAGGGCATCGCAAAACGCGGCTTCGGGCGCGAACCGCAGACCGGCAACTACAACGAACCCAACGGCTGGATCGAATGGCCGGCGCTGCTGCGCATGGTCGACCGCATCGACCCGTCCTATCGCGATTGACGCCTAACGGGTGAGGCAGCACGTCCTCATCGTCGACGACCAATGCGAGCGCTTACGCGCACCCTTGGCCGCCGAGTTTCCCGATGTCGCCTTCGACGGGGTTCTCAGCCCCGCCGACGCCGTGCCGTTCTGCGCCCAGGCGACCGCGATCATTTCGCTCGCGCACACGATCAGCGCCGAGATGATCGCTGCGGCGACGAAGTTGCGTTGGATCGGTGCAATCACGACCGGCACCGACCATCTGCGCACGCTGGCGATCCCCGAGGATGTCGTCTTCACCTCGGCTCGCGGCATCTCGGCCGCACCGGTTTCCGAGTTCGTCATGATGGCGATGCTTGCGTTCGTGAAGCGGCTGCCGTTCATGCTGGCCAACCAGCGCAAAAACCGGTGGACGCATACGCGCGGGAACACCCTCACCGGACGCACCGTCACGATCGTCGGCGCCGGCGCGATCTCCGAGACGCTGGCCATGCGTGCTGCCGCATTCGGCATGCGCGTCATCGGCGTCAGCGCCGGCCGCTCGGAAGTCGCGGGCTTCGAGGCGATCTTCCCGCGCGAACGGCTAGCCGAAGCGGCAGCGCGGGCGGATTTCCTTGTCGTACTGGTGCCCCAGAGCGAGGCGACGCGCAACTTGATCGACGCGCGCGTGCTGGCAGCGATGAAACCGGGCGCGTTCCTCATCAACGTCGCGCGCGGCGGCGTCATCGACAGTGACGCACTGCTGGCGGCGTTGCGCGCAGGACGCTTGGCCGGCGCCGCGCTCGACGTGTTCGCGCCCGAGCCGATGCCGGCCGATTCGCCGTTCTGGGCGCTGGAAAACGTGATCGTCTCGCCGCATGCCGCCGGCGACGCCTGGGAGATTTACGACCTCGTTCTGCCCCTGTTGCGCACGAACTTGCAGGCCATCTGCGACGATCGGCCGGATCATCTGCTCAACGTCGTGCCCCGGAAGGCCTAACGCATGCTCATGCTGACAGCCATCGTCGTCGCGCTCTTCACCGGCTCGGGCGAGATCGATATCAGCCTCGACCAAGTGCACGCCCCCAAGACAGCGGCGAACTTTCTCGCCTACGTGCGGCGCGGCGCCTTCACCGATGGCCGCTTCTTCCGCACCGTTCTGACCCGTCCGGATAACCAGCCGCGGAACCGCGTGAAGATCGACGTGATTCAGGCCGACAACCGGCCCGGCTTCACGAGTGGTCCGCCGGTGGCATTCGAGGCCACGAGTACGACCGGATTACTTCATCGCGACGGTACGGTCTCGATGGCACGCGACAACGCGCTCAAAACCGCGACGACGAACTTTTTCATCTGCATCGGGGACCAGCCGAGTCTCGACGACGGCGGACGCCGCTCGGCCGATCACCGCGGGTTCGCCGCCTTCGGTCAGGTCGTGCGCGGGATGGACGTCGTGCGTGCCATCCACGATGCGCCGCACGCGAAGCAAGCCCTCACGCCGCCGATCGTCATTCGCCGCGCCGTGATTCGGGAATGAACTATAGCGAGTATCTGCAACTGCCGGAACTCCTGGCCTGCCAGAAACCGCTCTCCGAAGAACACGACGAGTTGCTCTTCGTCATCATCCATCAGACGACGGAACTGTGGATGAAGCTGTGCATCCACGAACTGCGAGCGGTCGTGCAGCACGTTCACGACGGCGATCTGCCGCCCGCGTTCAAGATGCTCGCGCGGATCGGCCGCATCCAGTCGCACCTCACGGAAGCGTGGGAGACGCTCGCGACGATGACGCCCGCCGATTATCTGCGGTTTCGCGACACGCTCGGATCGGCGTCGGGTCTGCAATCGCACCAGTACCGGCTGATCGAATTTCTGCTCGGCGCGAAAGACCCGGCGCTGCTGGAACTGCATCGCAACGAACCGGCAAACTATGCGGAGCTGTCCGCAGCTCTACGGGCGCCCAGCCTGTACGACGAAACGCTGCAGTTGCTCGCCCGGCGCGGCTTCGAGGTTCCCGCGGAGGTAACGCTGCGCGATTGGAGCCGGCCGTATGTTGCAAATCCGGCGGTCGAGGTCGTATGGCTCACGATCTATCACGACGTCGAGCGCTACTGGGACCTCTACGAATTGGCCGAAAAGCTGGTCGACGTGGAGTACCGCTTTCAGAAGTGGCGCTTCGCCCACCTCAAGACGGTCGAGCGCGTGATCGGCTTCCGGCGGGGTACCGGCGGCACCGCCGGCGCGGCATATCTCGCGAAGCGGCTCGAGAAGAGCTTCTTCCCCGAACTCTTCAGCTTGCGCACCGAGATGTAGCGGTGGACCTCCGGCTTTCGCGTGCCGCGACCGGCTTCCGCAACGAAGGCACCGTCGAGCTGATGATGCGCGCGCAGCAACTCGAGCGCGCGGGGCACAGCATCGTGCACCTCGATATCGGCGAGCCCGACTTCGACACGCCCGCGTACATCACGGCAGCCGCTAAGACGGCGCTCGACGAGCACTTCACGCACTATGCGCCGGTGCCGGGACTTGCCGAATTGCGCGAAGCCGTCGCGTTGGATGCCGCGCGCTTCCGCTCGTTGCCGCAGCCGTATGCGCCCGAGAACGTCATCATCGGGCCGGGGGCGAAACCGCTGCTCTGGAATCTCTTCGCCGTCCTGCTCGACCCGGGCGATGAGGTCGTGTTTGCCGATCCGGCGTATCCGGCGTACCATGCGGCCGCGTCGTATCTCGGTGCGCACGCCGTGACGTTTCGCCTCGACGAAGCGCACGATTGGCGACCCGACCTCGACGAGCTCGCGGCGGCAATCACGCCGCGCACGCGCGCGATCGTCCTCAACAGCCCGCACAACCCGACGGGCGGCGTCATGACGGCCGGCGATCTCGCTGCGGTCGCCGAGCTCGCGTTGCGGCATGACATCCTCGTCGTGTCGGATGAGATCTACAGCCACAACGTCTACGGCGCACCGTTCGCTTCGATCGCGCAAGTGCCGGGAATGCAAGAGCGCACCGTGCTGATCGACGGCTTCTCCAAGGCCTACGCGATGACGGGCTGGCGGCTGGGCTATTGCATCGCGCCGGCGCCGATCGCCCGCGCGCTTACGCTCTTTGCGAACAACACCTACCAGTGCGTCGCGACGTTCACGCAAAAAGCCGGCATCGCGGCACTGCACGGCGACGATCGTGCCGTCGTCGCAATGGGCGAGCGGTTAGAGCGGCGGCGCGATCTGATCGTCAGCGGTCTCAACGGACTTCCGGGCGTGCATTGCGCACTGCCCGGCGGGGCATTCTATGCGTTTCCGAACGTCGCGGCGATCGACCGCGACGATGCCGCGCTCGCGCGCTACCTGCTCGAAGAAGCCGGGGTCGCAACGTTGGGCGGCTCGTCGTTCGGGCGCGCCGGGAACGGGCACCTGCGCATCGCCTACGCCACCTCGAGCGCCGAATTGCGCCGTGCGCTCGCCCGCATGCAGGGCGCGCTCGCGGCGTATGCAAGCAAGGCCCCAATGAAGAGCGATGCCGATCCGACGAAATGACCGCCTCGACGGCGAGTTTGTCTTTGTCACCGGTGCCTCGAGCGGGATCGGCGAGCACACAGCGCGGCTCTTCGCGGCGTCCGGAGCGATCGTGGCTTTGGGCGCACGGCGAACCGATCTGCTCGAGCGGATCGTCCGGGAGATTCACGCAACCGGCGGCCGCGCTTACGCCGTCGACCTCGACGTCACCCATGAAGCGATGGTCCCGGGGGCGTTCGAGCGCGTCGAAGCAGCGGCCGGTTCGCCGCTGACGGTGCTCGTGAACAACGCCGGCATTGCCGTCGCCGAGCCGGCGCTCACGATGACCCACGCAGCGTGGAGCAAAGTGCTCGATACGAACCTCACCGGCGCTTTTCTCGTCGCGCAGGCCTTTGCCAAACGCCGCATTGCGGCGGGGGCGGCGGGCACAATCGTCAACGTGTCATCGATCGTCGGCGAACGCCCGGCCGCGGGCCTCGCCGCATACGGCGCAGCCAAGGCGGGGCTCTCGCACCTGACCACGGCACTCGCCATGGAATGGGCGCGCTACGGCATTCGCGTCAACTCGCTCGCGCCGGGCTTCATTGAAACCGACCTTAACCGGGCATTTTTTCGCACGCCGGCCGGCACGGCGCTGCTCGCGCGCATCCCGCAGCGGCGGCTCGGCCTCCTCGGTGACCTCGACGGAGCACTGTTGCTGCTCGCATCGAAAGAATCGCAATACATGACCGGGTCGACCGTCACGGTAGACGGCGGCCTCGTTACCGGGAACCTCTGAGCGCGTGGATCTTTCGCTCTCGCCGGAACTCGAAGCGAAGCGTGCCGCCGTGCGCGCGTTCATCGACGAACGCGTGATCCCGCTAGAAGCAGATCCCACCGCTTACGACGAGCACGAGAACATCAACCTCGAACACCTCGATGCATTGCGCGAACTCGTCAAGCGGCGCGGATTGTGGACACCACAGATCTCCAAAGCCGATGGCGGTCTCGGCTGCTCGGTCGCCGAGATCGCCGTGCTCTACGAAGAGATGGGCCGTTCGATCTTCGGCCCGGTCGCATTCAACTGTGCGGCACCCGACGACGGGAACATGACCGTTCTCGCCAAGATCGCGACGCCCGCACAAAAAGAACGCTGGCTCGCGCCGATCGTTGCGGGCGAGGTGCGTTCGGCGTTCGCAATGACCGAACCCGACGGCGGCGCGGGCTCCGATCCCTCGCTGATGTACACGCGGGCAGAGCGCACGCCCGGCGGCTGGTGCATCACCGGCCGCAAGTGGTTCATCACCGGCGCCGGGGAAGCGAAGCACTTTATCCTGATCGCGCGCACGTCGGACGACGAGCGCAGAGGCCTTACGGCGTTCCTCTTCCACGCCGGCCAACCGGGTTGGCGCATCGTGCGCCGCATCGCCATCATGGGGCCGGAAGAACACGGCGGGCACTGCGAGCTCGCGTTCGACGGGCTCGAGGTCGCCGACGAGAACGTGCTGCTGGACGTCGGCGACGGCCTCAAGGTGACGCAAATCCGCCTCGGGCAAGCGCGGCTCACGCACTGCATGCGCTGGCTCGGGATGGCGCGCCGCGCGCTCGAGATCGCGTTGCCGTACGTGCGCGAACGCAAGAGCTTCGGCGCGGCGCTGATCGAGCACGAAAGCGTGCAAGGCGCGATCGGGGAAGCCGCCACGGCAATCGACATCGGGCGCCTACTCACGATGCGCGCGGCCTTGCTGCTCGACCGCGGCTCGTTCGCGCGCAAGGAGATCTCGATGGCCAAGATCGCGGTATCCGAAGCGCTCGGCCGGGCGGTCGATACCGCGATGCAGCTGTGCGGCGCGCGCGGTTATTCGCGGGACATGCGCCTCGAGTGGATGTACCGCTACGCACCGCAAGCCCGCCTCGTCGACGGCGCATCGGCCGTGCATCGCATGGTGGTCGCGCGCGAATTCGCGCAGCTCGGCGCGGACTTTTGGTCATGGAACCTCTAGAGGCGTTTATAGCCGCCGCGAGCGGCGCGCGCAGCGTGCGTATCGACCGCTACGAACGCTTGCGCGGCGGCGCGGTTCAGGAGAATTTTGCGCTCGACGTCTGCATCGACGGACGCGACGAGGCCTTGGTGTTGCGCAAGGACGCACCGTCACGCGTGGCCGTCAGCCGATCGCGGGCCGAGGAGTTCGCCCTCCTGCGCGCCGCGTACGCCGCCGGCGTGATCGTGCCGGAGCCGCTCTGGGCGAGTGACGACCGGACGATCGCCGGTGCGCCCTTCTTCATCATGCGGCGCGTCGCCGGCACCGCGATCGGGCGACGCATCGTGCGCGATCAGACGCTGGGCGGCGATCGCTCGACCTTGGCCCGGCGATTGGCCGAACAACTGGTCCGCATCCACGAGATCCGCCCGCCGCGCGCCGAACTCGCATTTCTCGGAGAGCCGCGCACCGTGCACGACTTCATCGTGGCCGCGTATGCATTTCTTGACGCAACCGGACGCGTCGAGCCCGCGCTCGAACTCGGCTTGCGCTGGCTCGACGTCAACGCGCCGGTGCCCGAAGAAACCGTTCTCCTGCACCATGACTTTCGCACCGGCAATTATATGCTCGACGCCGACGGGATCACCGCGATCCTCGACTGGGAGTTCGCCGGCTGGGGCGACCCGCACGAAGACATCGGCTGGTTCCTTGCGCGGAGCTGGCGCTTCGGCAAGAACGACCGCGAAGCAGGCGGCGTCGGGTCACGTAACGCCTTCTACGCCGCCTACGAGCGCGCGAGCGGACGCCGGGTCGACGATAACCGCGTGCGCTACTGGGAAACGTTCGCCCACGCCCGCTGGGCAATCATCGCCCGCCAACAAGCCGACCGGCACTATAGCGGCGCAGAACGCTCGCTCGAACTTCTCCTGATCGGCACCCTCGAACCCGAGGTCGACGACATGCTTCTACGCAGCATCGCATGAGCGAACGCCTCGACGTCGTCGAACTCTTAGCCCTGGCGCGCGAAACGCTGCAGAAGGATCTCGCGCCGGCGCTCCCACCGAACGCGCGCTATACCGCCGCGCTCGTTGCCAACGCGCTTGCAATCGCCACGCGCGAACTGCTCGATCACTCCGCCGATGACCTCAGCGTCGCCGACGCTCGCGAAGAGCTGCCGGAGTTCGGGGACGATCTCGAACTCATCACCGCCATCCGCGCCGGCGCGCTCGACGAGATCTCACCTTGGCGAACCGCCGCGTTGCGGTACGCAGCGGCCCTCGTCCGCCGGCGTCTTGCGGTCACCAACCCGCCGACCCGCGGAACCGAATGACCAAGCCCCATCACGACGCGCTCGTGGTTGCCCAATTCGGCGCCCGAGCCGGCGCCTACGTCGCGAGTTCCGTGCACGCACAAGGCGATGACCTGCGTGAGATTGCCCAGCTCGTCGCGGGACATCCACATGCGCGGGTGCTCGACTTGGGGTGCGGCGGAGGGCACGTCGCCTTCGCGGTTGCGCCGCACGTGGCCGAGGTGGTTGCGAACGATCTCTCCGAAGAAATGCTCGGCGCCGTTGCGGCCGGGGCGGCGTCTCGAGCGCTCGTCAACGTGTCGACGCACTGCGGCCCCGCCGAATCGTTACCGTTTGAGGGCGAATCATTCGACTTTGTGTTCACGCGCTTCAGCGCCCATCATTGGTACGATCTGCAGGCGGGCTTGGCCCAAGCGCGCCGCGTCTTGAAGCCGAGCGGCAGAGCGGCATTCGTTGACGTCGTGGCGCCGGCACCGGCGGCGCTCGATACGTTCTTGCAGAGCGTCGAACTGTTACGCGATTCCTCGCACGTGCGCGACTACACCGTCGACCAGTGGACGCAGTTTCTCGCCGCCGCCGGCTTCGCCGTCGCGCATTCGACGCCGCGCCGGCTACGGCTGGAGTTCGACTCCTGGATTGCAAGAATGCAAACGCCGGCGGTTCAGACCCGAGCGATACGCGCCCTGCAAGCGGCTGCCTCCGAGCCGGTCGCGGCGCACTTCGAGCTCGAGCCCGATGGCAGTTTTGTCGTCGACACCATCGCGATTGAGGCAGAACGCGCCGATTCTATTTGAGATTCTGGACGATGGTTTCTTGCGTCGAATCAACCTTCTTCATGAGATTCGAAAGCGCTTCGACGAACAGCGAGCGGCGATCCATTGCCATCTGTAGGTTCATCGATGTCATTTCCGAGGTCTCGTTCATGCCATCGAGTTGCGACTGGAGTGCTTCTTGGATTGCCGCTAACCCGAGCAACTCAGCCTGGGACGGCGTGATCCCGGGGATTTGCAGCTGAAGTTTCGCAATCGTGGCGGTTTCAAGATCGGAGCTCGACGACGGCAACGGTAGGCTGCCGCCCATGCCTGCCGCGAGTTGCGCGACGATCGCAGTTATGCGGGGTGCGACCTTCGAGAGAATCGAGACACGCTTGGCGCGGAAGATTGCATTCTGTGCGACGATCTCCGAATCGGACGGCGCTGCCGCGGCGCACGGGCCCGGCGGCAGGTTGACGCTCGCCTTTTCGAGCGCTGCCACGCCGGCCGCGGCCATCGAAGCCTTGGCTGCGGCTTCGGCGTTGATGTTTGCCATGATGGCGCGCAGCGCTTGTTTGGCGGCGATCTGTTCTTCAGTCTCGGCCAGGCTGACCGCGAGATCGGCATCCTCGTCGTTCGCGGCCTCCATCATGACGACGATGTATACCATTTCGGCGACGTCTCCGCCCGGCGGCATGGCGCCCGTCATGACCGATGCCGCCGTCGTATTCGGGCCCGCCGTTTTGAGCGCCGTGCGAAACTTCGCCAGCAGGGCATCGATCCGGCACCGGGCACCCGGCGATAGCTGCGATTCGGAGCTCTCGAATGTGATGAGGACCGGAGATTTCACGAGCGCCGCCACGATCGATGTGGGGCGAATTTGGGCGAGGGTGGGAGTGGGCAGGGCGCTCAGCAGAAAAACTGCGAGCGCGGCGGCGGACGCACGTGCAATCATACTCCCCAGACCTGCTCGGCGACGTCGAGCATCAAGTCGATCTTGCGCCACTGTTCGTCGCCGGTGAGCGGATTGCCGGCGATCGACGATGCGAAGCCGCACTGTGGGCTGATCGCCAGTTGCTCGACCGGAATGAAACGCGCCGCCTGGTCGATGCGCGCGCGCAGCGCGTCGCGATCCTCCATTTGCGGCGATCGGCTCGTGATCAGTCCGAGCACGACGGTCTTGCCCTTGGGAACGAAGCGCAACGGTTCGAAGCCGCCGGAGCGTTCGTCGTCATACTCGAGCAAGAAGCGCTCGTGGGGCAATTCGTTGAACAGCCGCTCCGCGATCGCATCGTAACTGCCTTCGCGATGCCACGCGCGGCGCGCGTTGCCGCGACAGAGGTGGATGCCGAACGTCATGCCCGGCAGGCCGGCAGCGATCGCGGCGTCAGCCTGGATCGAGCGCGCGAGGTTCTCTTCGGGATCTTCGGCACGCTCGCGCATCGCCGCCCGGCTGCGCTCGTCGACGTAGGCCGTGTATCCCGGCGCGTCGATCTGCACGTAGTCGCACCCGGCCGCGCGTAATTCAGCAAGGATCTGACGTTCGACGCGGACGACGTCGGCCATGAAGTCATCGGTCGTCGCGTAGATGTCGCGTGACTGCTCGTATGCGTAGCGCTGCATGATCCGGTCGGCTCCGACCAGCGTCACCTTCACCGGCACGCGTGCATGCGCCGCAGCGAAGCGGTACTCGTCGAGCACGACGTTACGCTCGAGTTGCAGCCGCTGCGAGACGGGCCGCCGCGCGTCGTTGTTCTGCGTCGCCTCCGCCGGCCGCTCATCGCGCGCGGCGCTGCCGCGCATCGCGTCTAGCCACGGCTCGAAGCCGGCGACGCCGGCGATCGACTCCATGAATTGGCGGCGCCGGTACTCGCCGTCGTTCGCAAGCGGCAGCCCGTGCGCGGCTTGCCGCTCGATCAGGCCGGCGATCGCCTCGTCCTGCGCCCCGTGCAAGCCGGCATCGTCGAGGGTGCCGCCTTCATAGGCCGCAAAGGCCGCCTTCAGCGCCGCCGGGCGCAGAAAGCTGCCGACGAAATCGACCCGCAACGTCAACGCGGTGCCCAGCTCGAGAAGCTGTTGATGTAGCGCGCGTCGAGAAACGAATTCTCGGGCAAAACGGAATGAACGTCGCCGTTTGCAATGCTGATCTGCCAGAACGCCGGCATCGAGCGTTGCGGCAGCCGGCCGCGCTCATCGAATCCGGCGATAACGTCGTCGTATGCGCGCTGCGCGAACGCGGGAGTGTAGTGCAAACGGTCGACGAGGACTTGCTGGGCGAACGCGCGGTCGGCGTGCGCGATCCGCACCGCGGCCACGTGCGCGCGCAAGAGCGCCGTGAGCGTGGCCGGGTTTGCGGCGATGAACGACTTCTTCGACATGAAGACGTGCTTCGGCCACTGCGGTGACACTTCGCCCGCTTGCGTTCCGAGCACCGTGTAGCCGTCGTCTTGCGCCATCCATTTGCCCGGCGACGACATGATCGCCGCTGCGATCTTGCCCGACTTGAGGGCTTGGTAGGCGCTCGCGGTACCGCCGGCTTGCACGATTTGGACGTCCTTGTTCGGCGTCATGCCGCGCTTGCGCAAAACGTACTGCGTCAAGGCATCGGTGATCGAGCCGAAGGTCGAAACGCCGAGCGTTTTGCCGCGCAGATCGTCCCAGTGTTTGATGCTCGGATCGGCGAGCCACGCCAGATCGGCTTGGTCGAACCCGGCATAGAACGCGGCGACGGGCTGGCCGGCGTCGACCAAGTTGAGGATACCCGTCGTCGAGCCGAGATGGAGATCGACGGAACCGCCGACCAGCGCTTGCGAGACTTCCGCGTCACCGCGGAAGACGAACAACTGCCCGTTGATGCCCTCGGCCTGCCACGTCTTGGCCGCCGCGATGTAGATCGGCAAAAACGTCGTGCCGTCGACGGCGAGTCCGATGCGAAGGTTCGGCGTTTCCGGTTTGGCCGGCACGTGCTGGGCCAACGCGCGGCCGGGCATGCCGAGTTCCGCAGCCGTCACGACGCCGCCACGCACGAACGATCGGCGCGAAAAAGTCATCAACGTCACGCGGGGACGGCTTGACCGCCGGGCGCCGGGCGTCCGGTGAGGGGTTCGCGGCGCGTGCGCCGGCCGGCACCGATGCCGAGTGAGGCGATGGCGCCGATGATGCAGATCGTGCCGAAGAGGTCGAATGTCGAGAGGTAGCTGCCGGTGTTCGTGCGGATGATTCCCGTGAGCAGAGCGCTTGCGCCGGCGCCGATCTGATGCGATACGCCGATCCAGCCGAACGCGATCGGCACGTCTTCTTTGCCCAACGCTTCCGTTAAGGCCCGGACGTTGGGTGCGCCGGTGGCGAGCCAGTCGAGTCCGTAGAACACCATGAACGCGGGCAGGATGTAGGCGCTGTTCGCGCCTTGGATTGCGTAGGGCAAAATGAAGAGCGAGAGCCCGCGTAAGCCGTAGAACGTGAAGAGCAAATAGCGGCTGGCGATACGATCGGACAGCCAACCCGACGCGGTCGAGCCGATCATGCTGAAGACGCCGATCACGGCGACCAAGCCGGCCGCGTGAACCTGCGAAATGCCGACGTCGCCGCAGATCGACATGAAGTGCGTGCCGATATAACCGTTGGTCGTCGCGCCGCAAATGAAGAACGTGCCCGCGACGAGCCAGAAGTCGCGCGAGCGCGAGGCACGCCCCAGCACGGCGAACGTGTTGATCAGCGGGTTCACCCCGTGGCGCGCCGGCGCCGGCGCGACGTCGGTCGAGGCATCTTCGCCGAAACGCGGGATGCCGATCGACGCGGGCCGGTCGCGCATGAGCAACGCAACCGGGATCGCGACGAGCACCGCCGTGCCCGCGCATACGAATCCGACCGTGCGCCACCCGTACGCTTGGGCGGTCCATGCGAGGAGCGGCAGAAAGACGAGTTGCCCCGCCGCCGCCGCGCCCGTGAGCGCACCGTAGACGACCCCGCGCCCCTTGGCAAACCAGCGCGTGGCGATGATCGCGCTGAGCACCATCGAGACGACCCCGATGCCCAGACCAACGCCGACGCCCCACGTCAGAACCAACTGCAACGGCGTCATGACGAACGTCGAGGCCGTGGTCGAAACCGCCATCAGCGCGAGAGCGATCAGGATCATCTTGCGGACGCCGAAGCTCTCCATGAGCGCCGCCGCAAACGGTCCGACCGCGCCGTAGAGCGCGACGTTTACCGCCACGGCCAGCGAGATCGCCGCTACCGACCAACCCATCGCGTGCTCGAGCGGCACCAACAGAACGCCCGACGCGGACCGGATGCCGGCGACAACGAGCAAGACGAGGAACGTGACCCCGGCGATAACGATCGGGTAACGGGACGACGCGGGACGACTGGTCACCGCGTCTCGTTCTCGCGGATGGAAGAACGTTCCGTCTCGGCCCGGCCGGGAGGACGCCGTCCCTGCCTAGTGTATACACCAGCGTGGTGCAGCACGAAGGTGCCCTCGATGACCGGCGCTCGTTCAGCGAACACATCGTCATCCGGCTGCGGGATGCCATTCGCTCCGGTGAACTGGCCGACGGCTCCGAGCTCAACCAGATCGCGCTCGCCGACCGGTTCGGCGTCTCGCGCGTCCCCGTGCGCGAAGCCATGCGGCAACTGCAAGCCGAGGGCTGGATCGATGCCAAGCGCCATCAGCGTGCGGTCGTGCGCGGCATCGGCCGCGAGCGCATCCTCGAGATCCTCGAACTGCGCGCTCTGATCGAAACGTTTCTGATCGAGAAAGCCGTGGCGACGATCAGCGGCGCCGAACTGACGCGCTTGGGCGCACTTTGCGACGAGATGGACGCAACCGCCGACCATCGGCACTGGCTCGAACTCAACCAAACCTTTCACAGCGCGCTCTACGCGTCGGCAAACTCCGTCACCGCGACGGAGTTGCTCGAGCAGTTGGGCGCGCAAGTCGAGCGCTACGTGCGCTCGCACGGCGAGCACATCAGCCGCGAGGGCGAGGCGGATGCCGAACATCGCGCGATCCTCGCCGCCGTCGCGCAGCGCGACATCGCCGAATCGCAACGGCTCGTCCAACTGCATATCGGCCACACGACGCAGCGTTTCCGCGAATCCTCCGCGCTCCGCTAGGAAGGGACCCCACCATGGCACTACCGTACACGCGAGCCGAAATCAAAGACCGCGTGAAGAGCACCTGGAAGGGCTGCTGCAGCGTAACGATCCCGTCGATGACCTCGGATTTCAAGGGGCTCAACGCGCGCGCGATCGAGCACGACGTACGGCTGGCCGAAAAACACGGCTTTTGGGGGACCCTCATCGCGTCGGAGAGCGGCTTGACGTGCGCTGAGTACATCGAGTTCATGGAGATCGCGCACGGCGCGGCCAAGAATCTCAAGCTCGTCACGCACCTGAGCTTCGATACGAACGACGAGGTCATTCGCGCGGCCAAAGCGGCCGAAGCCCTCGGCTTCGAAGGCGCGCTGGTCAACTATCCGGATTGGTTCCGGCCGAAGACCGCCGCCGACATCGTGAGCTTCACGCGCGAAATCGCCGAGGCAACGGACCTCGCCTTGATTCTCTTCGCCGTTCCGACGTGGGGCTTCAAAGCGCTGCACCCGAGCGCGTTTCCGCCCGATGCTCTCGCCGAGATGGCGCGCTTCCAAACGGCGGCAGCGCTGAAGTACGAAGCGAATCCGCCGGCGATGAATACGGGCTTTGCCGATATCCGCCGGCGCTGCGGCGATCACGTGATCGTCGAGTGCCCGCTCGAGCACTACGCGCCGGGTCTCGTTGACGCGTATGGAATGCAGTGGATGGGCACGAGTTCCTATGAGTCCTACGGCGACCGCGTGCCGCGCTGGTTTACGATGCTCCACGAAGGCAAGTGGGACGAAGGCATGGAGCTCTACTGGAAATGCCAACCCGCGCGCGACGCGAAATCGGCGTATCACGCCTCGTTCGCCGGCGGCAATCTGATCTCGCGCGTCGGCTGGAAGTATATGAGCTGGCTGCAAGGCTACTCGGGCGGCATGCTGCGGATGCCGCACTTGCGCATTCTCCCAAACCAAATGCGCGCGCTGCGCACCGGCTTCGCCGCTGCGGGTTTCGACGTTCCCGAGAACGACGATGCATTCTATGCCGGGCGGTTCCCGACCGACGTCGCGCGTACCGAAGCGGTGCTGGCCGGGGCGATGCCGTGACGCTCTGCTTCGATGCGGAGAGTTTAGAGGGACACGTTTCCAACCAAGACGGCCTGAACGCGATGCGCGAATGTTTCGCAGCCGAGGCGCGCGGCAAAACGCGCCTCCCGCACCGGATCGACACGCCGTCGGGACATGGTTTTCTGCGCGTGATGCCGGCGGTATTCGACGACGTCATGGGACTCAAGATCATGACGCTCGTCGAAGGCGTCGGCAACCGCTACATGGTGCTGCTCTATCAAGTCGACACCGGCGCTTTGCTCGCCATGTTCGACGCCGACGAGCTGACGCGCATCCGCACCGCGGCGACGACGGTGCTCGCCGGAACGCAGATGTGCGCGACGCCGCCGGCAGAAATCGGTCTGATCGGTACGGGCTTCGAGGCGGTCGGCCACTTGCGCATGCTCGCCCACGTGTGGCCGTTGCGCACCGTTCATGCCTACAGTCCGAACGCCGAGCGGCGCGAACGCTTCGCGGCGCAGATGTCGGCCGAACTGAAGATCGAGGTCAAGGCGGTGGCGACGTCACGCGCAGCGCTGGCCGGGAAACCGTGCGTCGTGCTCGCGACCAAAGCGAAGCTCGCGGTGGTCGACGGGAACGATTTCGCCCCTGGGGCCGTCGTGCTGTCGATCGGCTCGACGCGGCTCGACCTGCGCGAACTCGACGACCGGACGTTAGCGCGCGCGGCCGTCGTGGTCGTCGACGATACGGGTGCCGTGCTGGCGGAGTCGGCCGACATCGCCGACAACGTGAAGAACGCGAACCTCGCGCGCGAACATCTTCTTCCGCTCGCCGCGCTGATCGACGGCACCCCGCTGCCGAAGATTGCCGGCGCACGCGATCTGCTCGTCTTCAAGTCGGTCGGCACCGCGCTGCAAGACCTTGCGATGGCGCGCGCCGTCTACCGCGATCCGGCGCTGCGCGCCCGCGGCCACGACATTGGAAATCTGTTGACGCTGAAAGGCTTTGCGAACAAGAAGATGACCGTTACGGCATGAGCAGCCCGCCGTTGACGTGCAGCACCTGTCCCGTGATGTAATCGCTGCCCGGATCCAGAAAGAATAGTGCCGCGCCGACAAGGTCGGCCGGCACGCCGATGCGGCCCATCGGGATCATCGCTGCCATACGCTCGTAGCGGCCCGGGTCCACCACCGCGTCGAGCATCGGCGTCTCGATCGGGCCGGGCGCGAGCGCGTTCACGGTGATGCCCAACGCCGCCGTTTCCAGCGCAGTCGATTTGACCAGTGCTTCGATCCCCGATTTTGCCGCGGCGTAGTGCGCGCCGAAGCGGTAGCCCTTACGCCCGTAGCCGGAAGAGAGTGCGACGATCTTCCCGCGCTGTGCGGCGATCATCCCCGGCAACACGGCGCGCAGGGTGAGAAATGTTCCGGTGAGCGAGATATCGACGACGCGGCGCCATTCCGCGAGCGTCATCTCCGCGAGCGGCGACTCCGAGACGACGCCGGCGGCACAGATCACGCCGTCGATCGGTCCGTGAACCGACCACGCGTGCGCGACCGCGGCTTCGAGGC
>Ga0182015_10000996_pt1 | contig 39120 bp, 31 predicted proteins | sample 712P3MmetaG_FD_120478 | JGI IMG/M metagenome (GOLD analysis project Ga0182015, IMG submission 120478) | Permafrost microbial communities from Stordalen Mire, Sweden - 712P3M metaG | ecosystem: Environmental > Terrestrial > Soil > Wetlands > Permafrost | place: Sweden: Stordalen | collected...
GCAGTCAGAAGCAACACCACGGTTAAGGCTAGGAAGAACCGGTTTCGCATAAATTTTGATGATACCCGTGCCACCGAAGCGGCGCAAACCATCGTTTCAGGTGAGTTAGATGCCGGTTACCCTGATACAGTTCCTTCGGCGCGCCAAACTGAACTCGAGCGAATTGGAGTTTCTCGCCAACCTGTTAGAATTCCGTGCGTGAGCAAAGCGAAGATCGAGCCCGCGAAGCGGATTGACGGCGTCGTCGAACTTCCCGGCGACAAGTCCATCTCCCACCGCTACGCGATTCTCTCAGCGCTCGCCGACGGCGCGAGCGAAATACGTAACTATTCCTCCGCGGCCGATTGCAAGAGCACCCTCGATTGTCTCAGACGTCTCGGAATCGAAATTGAATCGCACGATCACGCGATTCGCGTGTCCGGCAAAGGTCTGCGCGGCTTAAAAGCGCCTCGGCGCTCGCTTGACGCCGGCAATTCCGGAACGACGATGCGCCTTCTCACCGGCGTCCTCGCAGGGCAATCCTTCTCTTCGACGATTACGGGCGATGGTTCGTTGCGCCGCAGGCCGATGCGCCGGATTCTCGATCCGCTCTCCGCCATGGGCGCGAAAATCTCGCCGCAAGAGGGCGGCCTCGCGCCTCTCGAGATTCACGGCATGCCGTTGCATTCGATTGACTACACGCCTCCGATCGCGAGCGCCCAGGTGAAGTCCGCGATTCTCCTCGCCGGACTTTACGCCGACGGCGAAACCTCAATTCGCGAATCCATTGCCACCCGCGATCACCTCGAGCTTGCCCTGCGCGAATTTGGCGCGCGCGTTGTTGCTGCCAAGGGCATCGTTCGAATCCAAGGCGGCCCTCGCCTCGAAGGCCGCACCCTGACGGTTCCCGGCGATCTCTCCGCCGCGGTTTTCTTTATCGCTGCCGCGCTAATTCTGCCGGGTTCGAACGTCATCATTCACGATGTGGGCCTCAATCCCACGCGCACGCGAATCCTCGACTTCCTGATTTCGATCGGCGCGCCGATTCACGTTGCATCGTTGCAAAGCCGCGATGGCGAACTCGTCGGCGATCTGGCCGTGCGCCACGCACCGCTCGCGGGCGGCGCGATTTCAGGCGCACAAGTAGCCGAGATGATTGACGAATTGCCGATGCTCGCGGCGCTCGGCCCGTTCACAGAGAAGGGAATCGAGATCCGCGGCGCTCAGGAACTACGCGTGAAGGAGAGCGATCGCGTCTCCGCGCTCGCGGAATCGCTCGGGCGAATGGGCGCGCGCGTCGAAGAATTTCCGGACGGATTGCGAATCGAAGGGCGCGCCGCGGGAAAACTGCGTGGCGCAAAAATTGATCCGCGAGGCGATCATCGCATTGCGATGGCGCTTGCGGTCGCAGGCCTCGGCGCCAACGGAACAACGGTAATTCACGACGCCGACTGCGCCGCAGTCTCCTTCCCCGATTTTTTTGCGACGATCGATCGAATGTTGGAGCGCTAACCGGTTTCATTCAGAGCCCGGAGGCCCCTGCCTCCGGGACCAATCGCGATGAACAAGAACCAGCCAATTCAAGGCCGCCAGTTCTATGCGCCACTTCCCGTTTATCCTGGAATTACGATTCAGACTTGCTGAGCTTGATCGTCCCGTAGCTAGTGGTAATGGTGATCTTCGGCCCGCGCGTCCCGACTTTTCCGTTCAAGGTCGAAGAATCTTCGCTGCTCTGCTGGTTCAATCCCGAGGACCCGAAGTCGCTCTGAATGTCACCGGAACGTGACGAAGCCGAAATTTCAAAAGTTGACGTCGCAGGAAGCGCGACTTCCACGCCGCCCGTGTCGTTCGCTATGTTGATTTCGTCCTTCGGCGGCTGATTCAGGTCTACCGACACATCGCCGTGCGCGTCGCTGATCTCAATCCGCCCGGCCGTGTTTTCCAGGTTAACGTCGCGGTCGCGCGTGGCCACGCGGATGCTCCCTCGCACGTCCGAAACCGCCAGGGCTCCGGAATCAAGGTCGAGGTGGCCGCGCAGATTCAGAATCGTCAAAGTAGTGCGCGATGAAGTGAACCGCGTCGTCTGCGCGATCTTTTCCAGCTGCACCGAGCCGTAAAAATCTCCGTCGAACGTCGCATCGCCGCTGACGTCGGAAACATTCACGTCGTTTCCGGGCCCCTTCACGTTCACATCGCCAGTAACATGCGTCACGCGGACATCGCCGTTTTGCACGGCAATCGTTACCGCGCCAGTGTCGTGAACCTCGACGTCGCCATTCTGCGTCGCCGCCGTCACAGTTCCCGAAACGCCGCCGACGTTGATGTCTCCCTTCTCCGTCTTGGCAATAATCGTGGCCTTCGCTGGAACGTGTACTTCGAAGTCCACCCGTGCGTGTCCCCGGCCAGAGGTCCCTGATGGGCGCACTTCGTATCCACCATTGGCGCCCGGCGAAATCGCCACTGTAATATCTTCCGCGCGTTTGCGCGACTCTTGATCGCTCAGAGCCGTCACCGTTTTCGTAGCCACTACGCGAAGCTCGGCCGTATCCTCGGCGAAAATCGTAATGTCACCCTGATCGGTGTCGATCGAAATCGTGGAGTTCGGAGGAATTTTCTGCACGGGAAGATCTTCGGCCACCGGGACGCCTTTATTATTCGTCCAGATATCCCCGAGGTCCAGTTCCGGGAATCGCGCCCTCACTTTGTCATAACTGTCGAGTCCCAAAGCGAGGAAGACCAAAAGCAGCAGCAGCGCAATCTCGCCGCCGGTGATAACCGGCCGCCGTGGATCTCCGGGATTGCGGTACGCGAAATTCTCAATGAGTTTTGCAATTCCCCAAACGATAAGCAGCAGAGGCCAATAAAGACGGAAGAAATGTGCGATTCCAAGTTCCGGCCGAAAACGATGCAGAAGGAATAAAACGCCGATTAAAATCAGGACCAGCCCGCCAAATACCGATTGCCGCTGTCCCTGGCCGTTGCTCATATTTGCGTTCGATCGCGAGCGCCCTGCGTCCCGAGGCCGCAGTTCACGCGTCCTTCTCCTTCTCCACGTGCCCTGCGGTCGAGGCCGTCGCTTCGAGCAGCTTCACCCCGCCAATGACAATCAAAATGACCGGCCAGAGTTCCCCGAACGTAATTCGATTCGAAAATTGCTGAATGAGGAAGAGCACACCAATCGTAATTAAAATTGCGGGACCCATCAGCCCGTGCAACCGGCACCTCGCACACGTGCACCGCACTTCATCCGGCATTATCGTGTGCCTCCCGTGGGCCTTCCGTAGCCGCGCTTTACAAGCAGCCACACGCCGATTGCAATAAGTATCAGCGGCCAACCGCGATCAATCACCTCGCCGCGGATCAGCCCGAAATTTCCCAGCAGCGCGAGAATTCCCAGCCCAACGAGCACGAGCGCGCCGATAGGAAGTCTCCCCGCGGGCGCAGGTTCAGCCACGGGCGCGCCGATGTAGCGCGCTTTTGCCACTCGATATGCGTCAACCGCCATGTAAACGGGGAAAAGCCCGAAAGCGACCCATCCAAGCGCTTCAAGATCGCCAAGTGCGCCGGTGATACCAGCTGCAAGCAGGCCGCCCCAAATCGCCACGTGAACGATTGCCTTCGTGTATTCGCCGTTGTAGACCGCGCCCAATCCAGGAATCAGCCCCAACGCCGCTGCCGCGCCGGGATTGACGTCCGGCTTTACGGCAGGCGTCGCCATCTGCGCTGAGATCGCCGACGCAACGCAAGTTTCACAATAAAGCGCGCCCTTCACATCGCGCGTGCACTCGGGGCAGAGTGGCTTGCCGCAATTCCGGCAAAAGCCGGTAGCATCCACTTCCGGGTGAACGGCGCACTTCATTGTTGGCTCCTCGCGGCTTCGCGCGTGACGATGTAGGCGTACAAGTTCGCGTCGAGTGTCGAGCTTCGGCCCGGACGCGAATCTTGCTGCGATTTTTCCTGCGGCGTCGGCGAGGCCGGAGCTTCTTGCCGCTCGCGTTCACGTGCCGGCGATTCTTCCGGTCTCAGTTTCGACTGAATCTCGTAAACGACTTTCAAATCGTTCACGTACTTCAGCGTGCGCCCATAGGTGAGATGAGCCTGCCGGTTGGCAGCGCGAAAAACGTTCGCTGGCGCAAGATCGCCCTTCCTGATTTTCGCGGGGCTGAGGCCGGCAGCGTAGCCGAGAATGATCAACGTCACCGCGCAAGTGAGCGCGCCCATCGCGAACTTCGGCTGCACCACGAAATCTGCCCACGCGAACCAGCCGCGCCATCCCTTTTTCTCCGTGCGCGGCCCAATCGTCTGATCGAGTATCGAATTGATGAGCAGCGGTGGAACTTCCACGGGCGCGAGCGAACGCATTTGTCGTACCGCCGTGCCCACCTGTTCGATCAAGCGCGCGCAGTCGGCGCAACCGTCCACGTGGCGATTCAGCTCCGCTACTTCCGCGGGATCGAGGCGATTATCGAGATAATCGCTCAGCCGCTCTTCGATTTGTGCGCAAGTCCAGTTCATTTTCTCTCGCTGCCGTTATGCCGGTCTCAATCCCAATTGTTCCAGAATTCTTGCCAGCTCGATTCGGCCCCGGTTAATTCTTGATTTTACCGTTCCTTCGGGCACCGATAGAACCTCTTGAATCTCGTTGTATTCCAGACCCTGCAAGTCCCGCAGGATCACCGCCTCGCGCAATTCAGGCGAAAGCCGCGAAAGCGCATGCTGCACTTGGTCGCTCAGTTCCGCGTCGGCCACGTGCTTGAACGGCGTGCGCGTTGACGAGTGCTTTTCTTCGAGCCGCGGCATCTCGTCTTCGATCGAATCCGTGAGCCGGTCGCGCTTCGTTCGCCGGTAATGATCCACCAGCAGATTGCGCGTCACGCTCGTGAGCCACGTCGGAAAACCGCCGGCGGCCGATCGGTAACTCGCGAGCGACCTATAGATCTTGAGAAATACTTCCTGGCTCAGATCTTCCGCTTCGTGCGAATTTCCCGTGAAGCGATAACACAGCCCGAACACGCGGCGCGCGTGGCGATGCACCAATTCCTCCCACGCCGGCCCTTCGCCCCGCAGGCATTTTTGTACCAATTGGGCATCGGGCTCCAATCCGTGTCAGCCTCACAGCCGCCATCGCCTTTCGGCCTCATCAAGAGAAACGCATTTTCCCGCCGAAAAGTTCCGTGGCTGGGCGGCATATTAGCCACGCTTGCTCCCAAAACACAAGTACGCCAACAATTTACGGGCAAGCCCGCTTTGCGTCCCGGTCCTCCGCGGCCCTGTCAGACGCTCCTGTAAACCATGAATGCGACATCCCGGTTCTCCGCGATCTTCACCAAAAATCGGCGCCATCGAGGACCGTTTCGATTTCTTTGTAGGCCGGAGCGATAAAGATAACGTAAATCGGCCGCGGCTTTTCACGAAGAGATTTGCGAATGTTTTCGAGCGTCTTAGCGAGAGGCAGTGCTTCGGACGGCCGGTTAAAAAATAATACCGACGGCTCAGGTGGCAATGAGTACTCCGTGAAATCCATGCAATACGCTTCGAGCGATTTGCATTTCTGCTCGGGACTCGAATATTTTCGGATGTTTTTCTGCGCGATGGCGTCAAGCTCGGGTGCGAACTCGATCCCGATGATCCTCTTGAAAGGGAAGCTCGACGCGAACAGAAGCGCCCGCCCTTTGCCCGATCCGTAATCGATGAAGACGAAGTCCTTAAATTCAATTTCGAGAGTTGCGAGCGCCGCGCGGAATTGTTCCCGGTCGATCGGCAGGTAATTGAAACCATAAATCCAATTCGGACTCGGAATCTCCAGGTCGCTCAGGAAAGTCACGCCGCCGGTATCTCCGTCGGTATCAACGCCGTGGGCCACATCGAAATCGCTCCGCGCCGTCTCTCGCGCAAGCTGCTTCGCGCTGCGATGCTCTCGAAACAATTGAATCGGCAGAAGCACGCCGCGAAAAATCGATGCCATCACCCCCCGTCGAGCGAGCGATTTCTGAATGCGAGGAATAATGGTCTTCGTGAGCCGCGGCACGAATACTCTCCGGCGCCGATCATAACACTTCACTCTGCGCCGCCGAACGCGCCCAGCCGCCCGGCCCATAAGTCTAACCAAGACTCGTGACGTCTGCCGATCCAAGCCCGCGCGAACCAAACAACGCCATTGCCCCGCGAAACTTGACACCCTGCGCGCTTAGCTGCTACGGTCGCGTCGGATGCGCCGATCGCTTCGCAAGTTCATCATTCTGTTTCTGGCCGTCGTCGCCCTCGCCGCGCTCCTCTACAAGTTCCGTAGCTCCATCGCGCTCGAAGGATTTCGCTGGAGCCTTCTCGGCAACGCATGGCGCCACGCGAATTTATATCTTCTGCTGCTTGGCGTCGCGTCCACTTATTTCGCGTACCTAATCCGCGCTTTCCGTTGGCAACGAATGTCCCGCTATCTCGGTCCGAGCAACATCGTGAGCCTCTACTCGGGCACCCTGATGGGATTCGCCTGCCTTTTCCTCCTCGGCCGCGCGGGCGAACCGATCCGCCCCCTCCTCATTGCGCGCAAAGAAAATCTTTCGGCACCGGGAATGTTCGGTGTCTATCTGCTCGAGCGCGTTCTCGATCTGGGAGCCACCGCCGTATTTGCCGGCCTCGCGCTCATCGCCATTTCGAGCGGCGGGCTTACCGCGGCGAGCGGAACTCCGTTGATGCACGCCGTGCAGACCGGCGGCGCAGCCATCCTCGTCGCGTTCGCCATACTCGCCTCCTTTCTCATTTACTTCCGCCTCCATGGCGCCGGAGTTGTGGCCAGCCGCTTCGAGCGCTCGGTGGTCGAAGGCAAGACCCGCTCCGGCTGGCAAGTCAAACTCGCCGGCCTGATTGCCGGATTGAGTGAAGGCCTTCACGCGCTGCGCACCTGGGGTGATCTCGGCGCAGCCGTTTGTTGGACCGCGGCCCACTGGATTCTCGTCGTTTTCATTTACGTCTGGGTGGCGCACGCGTTCGGCGGCACACTCGCCGCGCTCACTTTTTCGGGCGCGATGCTGGTCCTCGCGTTCACGATGATTGGTTCTGCGTTGCAATTGCCCGGTGTCGGCGGCGGCGCACAGGTCGCCACGTTTCTTGTTTTCACAGTCATCTTTGGAGTAGAAAAGGAGCCGGCGGCGGCCGCGGCCATTTCCATTTGGCTGATTACGTTCGCAAGCTCGATTCTTGTGGGCATTCCGCTGCTGCTGCGCGAAGGCTGGTCCATGGGTGAATTAAAGCGCGTGGCCAGCGCCGAAAAGGAAGCAGTCGTGCTCGAAGCGGAAGAACACATGGCCGAAGAACAACCGGCAAGGGACGCGCGAACGGACAATCGTGCCGCGAAGCGAGGCGTCCGGCCATGAAGTGCCCGTTCTGCGCGAACATCAACGACAAAGTTGTGGATTCCCGCGAAGGCCGGGCCGGCGATCTGATTCGCCGCCGCCGCCAGTGCCTCAAATGCAACCGCCGTTTCACAACCTACGAACGCATTGATGAAGTGCCCTACATGGTCATCAAGAAAGATGGCCGCCGCGAGCGCTTCGACCGCAAAAAAATTCTTCAGGGATTACTCAAGGCTTGCGAGAAGCGCCCTGTTCCGACCGCGAAGCTCGAAGCCATCGTGGACGAGGCCGAACAAGTCGTCAGCGAATCCACCGAGCGCGAACTCACAACGGAAGAAATCGGCGCGCTTCTGATGTCACGCCTTAAGAAGCTCGACAAAGTCGCTTACGTACGCTTCGCTTCCGTCTATTCGGATTTCAAAGATGTGAAGGAATTTATGAACGAGCTGAAAGGCTTGCTTCGCGAGCGCACCCGAAAGTGATCTGCCTATCCGTTCGACTAGCGCGATGACGATATACGCGTGTCACGCGTGCCAGACACCAGCGGCGAAATTCTTCAACGTGCGGAATCCGAGTTCCTCGTAGAGTTTCACTGCTGTCGCGTTCATCGAAGTCACCGTCAGCGAGAGCGAATGAAAGTGCCGCGCCCGCAACGCCAGAATAGACGCCTCCATCAAATAGCGCCCAATCCCGGTGCCGCGATACCCAGGCCTAACGCAAATCTGCGTCGTGTGTCCCACGCCCTCGGCCACCGTTGACGTCAACACCATCCCGATCGGCGGTTCTCCGCTCGCCTCGCGTACCAGGAACGATGCCTCCGGCAAAAATTGCCCGCATCCCGGCAGGATCACAATATTGCGCAGAAATTTCATTCCGCCCGCTTCGCTGCGGTATTGGTCGTTGATGTCTCCGTCCACATGATCCGCGTACGAAATTTGGATGAGCCTCGCGCACGCTTCGAAGTTGCGGTCGCTCCACCTTTCGATCCTCATCCCCGGTGAAAGCCCGGTGCCTTTCAATTTCACTTCTGAAATTTTCAGCATCATGAATTGCCGCGGATAAAGCCGGAAATGTTGCGAGAGCAGCGCGGCATCGAGCGCCCCGCCGAATGGCATGATCTGCGCTTCCACGCGATTCACGCGCGGCGTCCCGCGCAGCGTCGCAAGCATTTCGCTCAGCAGGCTGTCGGTAACTTCGGATTGCGGAAAACGAGGAGACGCGAATAGTCCGCCGATCAATCCCTTGTGATCTTCGAGAACGTAGAATCCGTATCCCGCGGCCTCGTATCCTTCACGCGCCACGTAACCGCCAAGCGTGTGCGAATCCACGAAACGCCGGATCAAATCGAGGGAAGGGCGGTAATCCCAGGAGAGTTCATCCCGCCAGTAGCGGGCTTCTTCTTCAAACAGACGCTCGAGGTCGCGCGTCTGCATCTGCCGAAGATCGAGGAGCTGGACCGTCTTGGACTTTTGCTCCACGGCTCGATTATAGCCTCGCCTCGGTTCGCGCCCAAATATTACTCACGCGGCAAACAAGTGAGCGTAGCCACTCAGTGCGCTTTCTGAAATGTGCTAACATCCGGCACGATATCAATTTAGCGAGGCTTTTCACAGGATTCTCATGTCCCTGTTGTCTGAGCTTAGATACCCAACGACTCCGCTCGCCAAGGCCATTTCCGGCGTACTGGCAGTCCTGTTATTCGCTTTTTTTGGGACAACAGTCACCGCCGCATTTCTGTTGCGGCAAGTCTTGAAGCCCTCCCGCAATCCCACCACGATGGACCTCAGCGTCATGATGGGCCATCCGGCCGCATTTTCATTTCCCGTCAACGGCGGCGAGCGAGAAGGCTGGTTCTTTCCGGGTTTGCAGGGCGCGGCCACCATCGTTTTCTGCCATGGTTACGGCTCGCAACGCGGAGATATTCTCACGCTTGTATCGGCGCTTCAGGATCAGCAATACAACGTCTTCGTGTTTGATTTTGCAGGGCATGGAGCGAGTCCGAATGCGACCACTTTAGGCTATCGCGAAGCCGACGAACTGCGCTCCGCGATCAACGCCTTGGCCGGGCGTCCGGATGTGGATCCGAAACATTTCGGCGTTTGGGGCATGGATCTCGGCGCCTACGCGGCCCTCGAAGCGGCCGAGGCCGATCCTCGCATCGTCGCAGTCGCTGTGGATTCCGTTTACGACGATCCCGTAGATCTTCTGCGAATTCAGGTGAAAAAGACGGGGCTGACGGCGTTGCCTTTCGTGATGCGCTTCTGCGAAATCGGATTTCATCTCATCAACTATCAATACCGGCAGGACCCGCCAGTCTCCGCCCATTTCGGGCGCTTGCTTGGAACCGCCAAGCTTTTTATCCAGTCGCAAGACCGCCCGCTTCTTGCTTTGTCCACTTCTCAACTCTTTCAGAAAGCTCCTGATCCCAAGCGCCAGGAATCAACCCGCGTCTCGTATTCCGAAATGGGCGATGAGGACCGCAAGATGTATGAGAATATGCTCTCTTCCTTTTTCCTCCTGAATCTCCCCCTATCAGGCCAAACCGCCCACTGAAAGGCGGCTGCTAGGGCTCGTCCGGCACCACCAGCGCTCTCACGCACGGCGGATTGCCAAACTGCGAGACGTTTCCCACCATCGCTTTATCGCTCAACTCGCTTAGGCCGTCGGGCGATGTGAAGAGCACGGACACGCCGGCAATGTCCGGCGTCCACTCCGGTAGCTCCCGCCCGTAATAAAAGTTCAATCCATATTCCCAATTGCGATTCACGTGATAGACGGTGATAGCTTCATCCCGATGCGCCACAAACCATGCGCGCACCGGTAGCAGCGGCCGGGCCGACAGCGGCGGCGTTTTTATCGACAGAGCGATTCCACCGACCGTGAGCACGAAAAGAACGCACGCAGCCAGCATCCCAGTTGCCACGCGTGGCCGCGCCAGGAACGGAGTCGTGCTCACCACAAAAAATACTAGAACTTCGAATGCGCGGACGTCTCGAACGAAATAGTCCGGGATGTATGGCCCGAATTGGTGCGCGACGTAATACAGAATCAGCCACAGCGTCAGCCCCGCCGCCGCGAGCAAATATCGCGTGGGCCATTTCGTCTGGGCGATCCATCGGTCCAGGCCAACGGCGAAAAGAAGCGCAAGCGCGGGAATGCAGGGAAGTATATAGCCCGGCAACTTCGATTGCGACGCGCTGAAGAAGAGCACAGGGAAAATCACCCAGCATGCGACGAAGAATCCAGGCGAATCACCCCAGGATTTTTCGCGCCATAGCCGCCAGCCTTCCGCGGCCGCGGGCAAGAGAAGTAACGTCCACGGGACAAGCGCGAACAGCAGAATCGGTCCGAAAAACCAAAACGGCTGGACGTGTTGAAATACCGGACTGATATAGCGCTCGACGTTGTGCAAAAACAAAAACATCCGCAAGAAATCCGGATTTCGCGCCGCGCAGATTGCATACCAGGGCAGCGCGACGATCGCGAACGCCACCACCCCATACCAATGAACGAATCGCCGCAATGCTTTCCAATTGCGCGTGCACAGCGCCCACAGCCCCAGGCTCCCGCCCGCGAGAACGATTGCCGCCGGTCCTTTGGCCAGCGTCGCCACGCCCAGCCACGAGCCGAAGAACACAACACTCGCAGTCGTTCTACTGAGTGATGCCGTCTTGACCGGCGATTCCGGCGAATCATCTACCGCCGAATTCTGTAAGCCGCGAAGCACGCTTTCCTCGCGTAGAATTCCGCCGGCGCATACCATCGCCAACGTGAGACTCGCGCTGAACAGCATGTCCGGCGTCGCAGCTCGCGAGAATGCGATAGCCGCGGCAGTCGTCGAAAAAATCATCACGGCCATCCACGCGGTTCTTTCGCCGTATTCTTTCAGCGCAAACCACCCGATCGCGCACGTTGCCAGTAGCGCCGCGATTGACGACGGCAATCGCGCCGCAATTTCCCCCGACTTCAGAAATCGAAATGCAATTCCAGCGACCCAGTAATAGAGAACCGGCTTCTCGAACCATGGCTGTCCGTAAAGCCGCGGCGTTACCCAGTCATGTGTCTGGGCCATCGCTCGCGCGATAAATGCGTAACGCGGCTCGTCCGGGCCGATCAGTCCCACGGTGGCGAGCTGCGTGAAGAACGCCACGGCCGGAACGAGAACCGCGACGATGATGGCGATAATTTTTAGCGCGCGTTGGCTCTTGGTCAATGTGCGGCAAGTTTATCAAAAGAACCCGTCGGATTCTGAATTGCCAGGATTCGAATTCCCAGATTTGAATCACCAGAATTGAAGCCCGGATTTAATCCCCAAATTTGAACCTAGGTAGCTCGTTCGCGCACGACTGTGACAAAATGGCCGCACATGCGCGAACGCCTCGAGTATTTTGCCGCGTGGTCGGTCATGAAAGGAATGGGATTGCTCCCGCGTCCGCTCGCGCGCGGCGTGGGCGCCGCATTCGCGCGATTCGCATATTGGGTCCGCGCGCCTCTGCGCCGCGCCGCCGATTTCAATCTCAAGCTCGCTTTCCCCGATTGGAACGAGTCGCAACGCCGCGAAACCATCCGCAAAATGGTGCGCAACATCGGTTGGATGGGCGCCGAATTCACCCAGTTTCCCAAATACAATCGCGAAAATATCGATCGCGTCATCGTCCTCGACGGCAACGAAAACTATCTCGAAGCTCTTGGCCGCGGAAAAGGTCTGCTTTTCCTCACCGGACACATGGGCCCCTGGGAGCTTTCGTCGTTCGCCCACGCGGTGTACGGCTATCCGTGCCATTTCTTGGCGCGCCCAATCGAAAATCGCCGCGTGGACGCGCTCGTAAATCAATATCGCAGTCTTTCGGGCTGCCGTGTGATTGACAAGAACGATTCCGCTCGCGCCATGTTCCGGATTTTGCGCGGCGGCGGCGCGATCGGCGTGCTCGCGGATCAAAACACTTCTCTCGACGAGGGCGTTTTCGTCCCGTTCTTCGGAATTCCTGCGTGCAGCACTTCCGGATTGGCGCGGCTGGCCTTGCGCACCGGCGCTGCCGTGGTGCCCGGCTACGCTTTCTGGGACGATGCGATCGGCAAATATCGGTTGCACTTCGAGCCTGCCGTCGAACTTGAGCGAACCGAAGATGAAGAGAAAGACGTCATTGTGAACACCGCCAAATTTATGAAAGTCGTCGAGAATTTCGCGCGCGCACATCCGGATCAGTGGCTTTGGGTGCACAAACGCTGGAAGACGCGCCCGCCCGGCGAGCAGCCGATTTATCCGTTCTAGCGTCGCTCGTCTCGCGTCGCGCCGAAACGGCTGACTGCGCGGCTGAATGAATTACCTCGGTTCCGAATCCTAAGGTCCGTGAGGCTGATATGACTCGCACCGCTTCAGATCTCGCCCAGCATCTCCATGCAGAAGTCGAAGGTGACCCGCGCGCTCCGATCTCTTCGCTCGGCAGCCCCGAGAACGCCGGTCCCGACAGCTTGATTTACGTCGAGAGTGAAAAGCATCGGGCACGGGCTGACGCGTCACGCGCGCTTTGCGTCTTGGCGCCGCCGGGGATGGAGCTGACCGGGAAAACTATAATCCGCGTCACCTCGCCAAAGTTGGCATTTGCCAAAGCCGCAGCCTGGTTTTTCCCACGCAAACGCGTGACCGCGAGCGTTCATCCGACGGCCATCGTCTCGCCCAAAGTCCGTATCTCCGCCGATGTGGTCATCGGGCCCCATGCGATTATCGAAGACGGCGTCTCGATAGGCTCAGGCACCGAGATCGGCGCATTCTGCTTCCTGGGCCGCGGTTCATCCATCGGCGCGGACTGCCACCTGTATCCGCGCGTAACCCTCTACGAGGGCGTCCGCCTGGGTCGCGGCGTCATTATTCACTCTGGAACGGTCGTCGGTGCGGATGGCTTCGGTTACGTCTTCGGCGAAGGCCGCCATTGGAAGTTCCCACAAATCGGTCGGGTCGAAATCGGCGATGACGTCGAGATCGGCGCCAACACCACCGTGGACAGGGGATCGCTCGATGCCACGCGCATCGGCAACGGCGTCAAGATTGACAACCTCGTCCAGGTCGCCCACAACGTCCAAATCGGCGAATACTCAATTATTGCCGCCCAGACTGGCATTTCAGGCAGCAGTGTCATCGGCAGCGGAGTCGTAATCGGCGGGCAAGTCGGCATCGCCGATCACTGCGCCATCGAGGACGGTGTGATCGTCGGCGCCCAGGCTGGAATCCCTACTGGAAAGAAGATTCGCTCCGGTCAGACCGTCTGGGGCACTCCCGCGCGCCCATTAGAGCGGTTCAAAGAACAGTACGCTTGGCTCGGTCGCCTGCCAGAAATAGGAAGGCGTCTTCGCAAAATGGAATAAGCCTGTCTCGAATGGTACACAGAATGATTTTCCACATGCCTCAAAGTGCGCCTTGTAAGCTGGCCCGTCCGCTCGAACCTCGCCTGCACGCCAGTCCCCGCGCCAGTCTTTTTTGTTGACCCAGAAGCAATTAGCCTACATAATTTATAGGGGCCGTCCGTATCTATCTGGAATCGCTAGGGATGACGATACAACCAGCAGCGATTCTGGGCCATCTTTACGATACGACGGTCGGGACTTGGGGAACTGAGGCCTCGGGCGTTTTCGTTTGGGGATCAAACTCCCGGGAACGCCGGTACGATCAGCTTCGTATTTCGCGTAGATGGCTATCCAGCAACGTTAGTTTGTGTTCGAACCGCGCACCGGGCGAGGGCTGGCGCGCATCCATTACCTATATCAGGAGCTGCCAGGATCCATGTCGGAAGGATTGATGACATCACGACCATCAAGCGGCCAGCACGGCGGCGCCACAGCCACCGTCCCGGTCCGCACTCTCGAGGGCCTCGTCAATCAGGCCGTTGACCGCACTGCCCGGTGGCTTCTCTCGGCTCAGTTGCCCGCAGGCTGCTGGTGGGGCGAACTCGAGGCCGATATCACTCTGAATTCCGACTATATCGTCTACAACCACATCATCGGACAACGTGGCTCCCCCAAGATTGCCAAGCTCGCGACTCACATTCGCCGTCTGCAATTGCCTGACGGCGGCTGGAACATCTTCCCGAAAGGTCCGGCTGAGCTGAACGCTACCATCAAAGCCTATTTTGCTCTAAAGCTCATCGGCGACGATCCCGACTCCCGCCACATGCGCAAGGCGCGAGAGAGAGCTGTCGCTCTCGGCGGCATTGAGAGTTCGAACTCCTACACGCGTCTCCATTTGGGTTTGATGGGCGCCGTGGATTGGGACCTTGCCCCCGCCATCCCTCCCGAACTGATTCTTCTGCCGCGCTGGTTTTTCGTGAATCTCTACGAAATGTCGTCCTGGACGCGCGCCATCGTCGTAACGCTCTCGGTGCTGTACGGGCTGAAACCCAAGTGGGACATTGCTCCCGCGGGTTTTGTGGACGAACTTTTTGCCGAACCCGATCGCAAGCGAAAAGCCTTCGAGTGGGATCGCGACGTAGTCTCTTGGCGGAATTTCTTCCTTGCCACCGACCGGGCAATGAAGCTCTACGAGCGACTGCCGTGGAAGCCGTTCCGCGCTCAAGCTCTCAAGAAATCCAAGAAATGGCTCCTCGAGCGCATGGATCGAACCGAAGGATTGGCGGCGATTTATCCGTCCATGCAGAATTCGGTTTTCTGTCTTCACGCTCTTGGCCACAGCTTCGACGATCCGATCGTCCAGGAGCAGATCAAGCACCTCACGGCTCACGAGATTGAAGATGGCGATGTGATCCGCATGCAGCCCTGCGTTTCGCCCGTGTGGGATACCGCCATCGCAATGGTTTCGCTGGAAGAAGCCGGCATCGAGCCCAGGCACTCTGCGCTCGTAAAAGCTGCGAATTGGATGCTCGACGCGCAAATCACGGGCGGCGGCGACTGGCAAGTGAAGAATCGCGATGGCGAACCCGGCGGCTGGGCTTTCGAATTCCGCAACGATCATTTTCCGGACGTGGACGACACTGCTTTCGTGCTCATGGCTCTTGCCCGCGTCGGATATCCCGACAAGCCGCGCATGGAGAACGCCATTCGCCGCGGTGTCGCTTGGATGTTGAGCATGCAGAATCGCGACGGCGGATGGGGCGCTTTCGATCGCGACAACAATCTCACGCTCCTGAACAACATTCCCTTTGCCGATCACAATGCCATGCTCGATCCTTCGACCGCGGACGTCACCGCGCGCTCGATGGAGGCTCTTGCAAAACTCGGCTGGCCCGCTGACCATCCGGCGATGGAGAGTGCGCTCAACTTTCTTCGAAACGATCAGGCACCGGACGGCCCGTGGTATGGGCGGTGGGGCGTCAACTACGTTTACGGCACCAGCGGTGTTTTGCGCGCGATGGAGGCTCTCGGCCTTGGGAATGCTCCCGAGTGCCAGCACGCCACGAATTGGCTCCGCTCCGTTCAGAATCCGGACGGTGGTTTTGGTGAATCTTTGCACTCCTACTCCGACTCCAATTGGAAGGGCAGGGGATCCAGCACGGCATCGCAAACCGCCTGGGGCTTGATCGGATTGCTCGCCGTTTGCGGAGCGGATGATCCTGCGGTTCACGCCGCTGTAAAATATCTGGTGGACGCTCAGAACGAGGATGGCACTTGGGACGAGGAAGAATTTACCGGCACAGGTTTCCCGTCCGTCTTCTACTTGAAATATCACCTGTATCGAAATTCGTTTCCGCTCTACGCCCTGGCGCATTACCGCAACTTGCGGGACGCACGAACTGAATTCGCCGCGGCCAAGCCGGGGCCGCAAGCCATCGCATATCGAAAATTGCATCGGGGGATTGAATGAGATTTCCGCTTAGCCTGACGGCCAATTTAACAGGCTATCTCGCAGGGAAAAAAATCCGCGGGGAAGAAAAATTTCCGCTGGTGATGATGCTCGAGCCGTTGCACGCGTGCAACCTCACGTGCACGGGCTGCGGCCGCATCCGCGAATACAAATCCACAATCAACGAAATGTTGACGGTCGAACAATGCCTCGCCGCGCTCGATGATTGCGGCGCTCCCGTCGTTTCCATCTGCGGCGGCGAGCCCATGATCTATCCCGAAATTGGCCGCCTCACATCCGAAATTCTGAAGCGCAAAAAGAACATTTATCTCTGCACTAACGGAATGTTCATCCGCAAGCGCCTCAACGAATTCGAGCCCACTTCGCGCTTTTTCTTTAACGTCCATCTCGACGGCCTCGAAAAGACGCATGATTTGTGCGTCGAGAAGGACGGCGTGTTCCGCGAAGCGATTGACGGCATCAAAGCCGCCAAAGCCGCTGGCTTCCTCGTCTGTTCGAACACCACCATCTACAAGGAAACCGATCTCGAGGAAATCGCCGAACTGTTCGAAGTTCTCCGCGAATTGGGCGTGGACGGCTACATGATGTCTCCGGCGTATTCCTACGCCGCCGTTCAGACCAAAGACATTTTCATGTCGCGCGAGGAAGTCCGCGAAAAATTCCAGCGCGCCAGCCAGTTGCTCGAAGACTTCAACGTCATCACTTCGCCCATCTACATGGAATATTTGCGCGGCGAGCGCGAGCTGATGTGCACGGCCTGGGGCAATCCCACTTACAACCCTCGCGGCTGGAAGGGCCCGTGCTACTTGATGACCGACGCGCACCACGCCACCTTCAAAGAGTTCATTGACAACACGCCTTGGGAGAAATACGGCCGCGGCCGCGATCCTCGCTGCCAGGATTGTATGGTGCAGTCTGGCTACGAGCCTTCGGCCGTCCTCGGTGGCAACAAAAAATTGGGCGATACCTGGAAAATGCTGAAGTGGCAGCTCTCCGGCCGCATGGGCGGCGCGAAGAAGGGTGCGAAAACCAACGGTCACGCGTACGGTAAAGGCAACGGCCATTCAAATGGCCATTCGAATAGTCGTTCGAGTGGCAATGACAACGGACACTCAACCAGCGCTCCCATCCCAACCAGCGGCGCGCCGAAGGAAGAGGTTTTCCGAATTCTATGAAGACGCTCGTCACGGGTGCCACGGGTTTCGTGGGCAGCCACGTCGCGGGACGACTTCTCTCCGCCGGGCACTCTGTGCGAATTCTGGCTCGGCGCGAGAGCGACGCGCGAGCACTGCGCGGAATGGACGTCGAGCGCGTCGAAGGCGACCTCCGCGATTCTGCGTCTCTCGATCGAGCGCTCACCGGCATCGCCTGGGTCTTCCACGTAGCCGCCGACTACCGTCTCTGGTCGCGCCACCCCGAAGAAATTTACTGGAGCAACGTCACCGGCACTCGCAACTTGCTGGAAGCAGCGCGCCGCGCAAATGTCGAACGCTTCATTTATACCGGCACAGTCGCAACTGTCGCCGTCGATCGCCCGTCACTTCCGAACGAATCCACAAACTCAACGCTCGATGAAATGGTCGGTCACTATAAGCGCTCGAAGTGGCTCGCGGAACAGGAAGCGCTCAAGGCCGCGCAATCCGGCTTGCCTGTCGTCATCGCCATGCCCACCACGCCTGTCGGCCCCGGCGATTGGAAGCCGACTCCTACGGGCAAAATCATTGTCGATTTTCTCGCTGGAAAAATGCCGGGTTACGTCGAGACCGGCTTGAATTTCGTTGCGGTCGAAGATGTCGCCGCGGGCCATCTCCTCGTCGCCGAAAAGGGCCGCATCGGCGAACGCTATTTGCTCGGCGCGGAAAATCTCACGCTGAAGCAAATGCTCGACACGCTCGCGGAAATCACCGGCACGCCCGCGCCGCGATTGAAAATTTCTCACAGCGTCGCGCTCGGTTACGCCTACGCCGAAAACACGATTTCGCGAATTCTCGGCCGCGAGCCGCAAATTCCCGTCGAAGGCGTGAAAATCGCCCGGCACAATATGTTCGTGGATTGCTCGAAAGCCACGCGCGAATTGGGCTTCGCAGCAGGCCCGGCCAGCGCGGCCCTCGATCGCGCTGTGAGTTGGTACGAAACAAACGGATATTTGCCCAGGGGAGTGCGGCGCGCGGTTGCTGCCGCCGCTTAGCAATGAAAGTTCTGGTCACATTTGCCGTCGAAACGGAATTCGCGCCCTGGAAAAAGGCGCTGAGCCTGCGCACTCGTGTTGAAAGCGGTGCGGCCATTCATCAATCCGAGATCAGCAGCGTAAACGTTGACTTTGTCGTCACAGGGATGGGCGCGGAAAACGCGACTCGTTGCGCCGAGATTCTGATGCGCGAATCCTATGATCTTGTCATCGCGGCAGGTTTTGCCGGCGCGCTTCGCTCTGAACTAAGTGTCGGCGACATCGTCGTGGCCAACGTGGTTCAACGTCTAAGCCCGGAGGCCCCTGCCTCCGGGTCCAATCGACAACTTGGCAATCGTCAAACCATGAGTTCCAATCCCGATCTCGTCGCGCGCGCGGCTGCAAACGGCGCCACTATCATCGAAACGCTCGTAAGCGTGGACGAGATTGCCGCAACTGCCGAAGAGAAATCTCAAATCGCGCCGTTCGCGAAGGCCGCCGACATGGAATCCTTTGCGATTCTGTCCGCAGCTCGCACGCACGAAATTCCGGCCGTCGCGATTCGCGTAATCTCAGATTCATTGCATCAAGGTCTCCCCGCAGGCGTGAATACGCTTGTCAATGATACCGGCGCCGTAAATATCTCCGGCGTCGCGAAGTATGTCGTCACCCGCCCACTCGCCGTGCCCGCAGTCATTCGTCTCGGCCGCCGCAGCAAGAGCGCCGCTGAAACGCTCGAGCGCTTTCTTGAATCCTATATACGGGGTCTTTCGCTCGCTTCAGATATACAGCCGCGTGAACAATTTCAAGGAGTAGCTGCGCGATGAGCCGTACTACGGCCATTATCGAATCCGGTTCGGACCTTCGGCCGAGTTCGAAGACGATGCGCGCGGCCGTCTATCGCGGCCAAGGGCGCGTCGGCGTAGAGACCGTCCCGATTCCCGAAATTCGCGATGGCGAAGTGCTATTCCGCGTCGCCGCCTGCGGCATTTGCGGCACCGACGTCAAGAAAATTCATCACGGCTTCGTTCCGCCGCCCCAGATTTTCGGCCACGAACTCGCCGGCACCGTTGTTGAAGTCGGCGATGGCGTCACGCGCTTCAAGCCCGGCGATCGCGTCGTCAGTTTCCATCACGTTCCCTGTGGCGATTGCTATTTCTGCGAGCGCAAGCATTTCTCGCAATGCGCCGGCTACAAAAAGACAGGTCTCACCGCCGGTTTCGAGCCAAATGGAGGTGGCTTCGCGCAGTACGTTCGCGCCATGCCCTGGATCGTCGAGCGCGGAATGATTCCTCTGCCCGCGGATGTTTCGTTTGAAGAAGCCACGTTCGTCGAGCCGGTGAATACCTGCCTCAAAGCCGTCCGCAAGGCGCGCGTCGCTCCCGGCGAAATCGTCGTGGTCATCGGCCAGGGCCCCATCGGCCTGCTGCTGATGCTTCTGGCAAAGTACGAAGGCGCGACCGTCTACACAAGTGATCCGATGGCCGGCCGCCGCGCCGCAAGCATCCGTTTCGGTGCCGCCGAATCTTTCGATCCGGCCGCCGGGAATTTGCTCGAAGAGATTCGCCGCCGCACGGAAGGCCGTGGCGCGGACGCGATTCTCCTGGCCGTCCCGAGCCCAACCCTTGTGCCCGAAGCGCTCGCACTCGCGCGTCCCGGTGGACGCGTCCTCCTTTTCGCGCACAATGATCCTGTCATGCAGCTCGATTTTCCGGCAGCAGCCGTCGGCGTAGAAGAAAAGGAGATCCTAGGCAGCTACAGCGCTTCAATCGAAGATCAGGCGGAATCCGCGAAGCTCGTGTTCGAAAAGCGGCTTCCGGTCAAGCAGTTGATTTCTCACCGGTTCCCGTTGGAGGACATCGCCAGCGCCCTGGAGTTGGCAGCGCATCCAGCCGGTGATACCTTAAAAGTGGTGGTTGTGAACTCATGAGCACCCATCAAAGCGAACACAACGGACACATGACTGCTGCGGTTCTCTACGGCCGCGAAAATCTCAGAGTCGAGACGGTGGAAATTCCGCCCATCGGCCCTAGTGATGTCCTCGTTAAAGTTGCAGTCGCGTTGACCTGCGGCACCGACCTCAAAGTCTGGAAACAAGGTTTCCACGCCCGCATGATTCAGCCGCCGTCGATCTTTGGCCACGAACTCGCTGGAGTAATTGAATCCACTGGTGAAGACGTCAACGTCGGCGTTAAGGCCGGAATGCGCGTCGTGCCCGGCAATTCGGCGCCCTGCGGCGTCTGTCTGTATTGCCGCAAAGGACAACCCAATCTCTGCGAAGACCTACTGTTCAATAACGGCGCCTACGCCGAATACATTCGAATTCCCGCGCGAATCGTCCAGCAGAACATGCTCGAAATTCCCGATCACGTGCCTTTCAAAGATGCGGCCATGGTCGAGCCGCTGGCCTGCGTTCTGCGCGGCATCCATGAGATGAACGTCCAGGCGGGCGACACTGCCGTCGTCATCGGCTGCGGCCCCATCGGCTTGAAATTCATTCGCGTTCTTTCCGCGCGCAACGTGCGCGTCATCGCTCTCGGCAAGCGCAAGAGCCAGATTCGCGCCGCTGAACGGCTCGGCGCGATGGCTGCCTTGGATGTGTCCGCGCTCGGCTATCCCATCGCTCGCGTCCGCGAGTTGACCGATGGCATGCGCGGCGCCGACGCCGTCATCGAAGCGGTCGGTTCGCCGCTCACCTGGCAATGGGCCGTGCAGATGGTCCGCAAAGGCGGCACCGTGAATCTCTTTGGCGGTTGCCCGCGCGGTTCCGAAGTCAAATTCGACCCCGCGGCGCTGCACTATTCCGAGATCACCATAAAATCGACTTTCCATCATTCGCCCAAATTTATTCGCGAGGCCCTGGATTCCATCGCCCGTGGCGAGGTCCGGCCGGCCGATTTCATCACCGGCGAAGCTCCGCTTTCCGAACTGCCTCACATTTTTGAAGAAATGAAGCATCGGAACGGGGAATTGAAGACCGCAGTTATTCCGTAGTTGTCCCGGCTTGTCCGGGATTTCCATGCAAGCGACACCCGAACTGGAGATAGCACGCAATCTGCCGCGTGCAGGTTGCTCGATTGAAGAAGCGCGCCGGTACACTCGCTGGCTCGCCACGCACCACTACGAGAATTTCAATGTCGTCTCCTGGCTGCTGCCGCGCCGCCTTCACCAGCACTTCTACAATGTCTACGCCTACTGCCGCTGGGCCGACGATCTCGGCGACGAAGTCTCCGATGCGCAAAATGCGCTGAAACTTCTCGATGCCTGGGACGAAGAATTGCAAAGCACCTACAACGGCCATCCATCGCATCCTGTTTTTGTCGCGCTCGCTGGAACCGTGCGCGAGCTCGACATTCCCATCGATCCCTTTCGCGATCTCCTGATTGCGTTTCGTCACGATCAGAAGGTTCATCGGTACGAAAATTGGGGAGATGTGCTCGACTACTGCGGCTATTCGGCGAATCCGGTCGGGCGGCTGGTGCTGTATCTCGCTGGCTATCGCGATCCGGCGCGGCAGGCGCTCTCTGACGCGACTTGCACCGCATTGCAGCTTGCCAACTTTTGGCAGGATGTGGATCGCGATCTCGAGAAAGATCGAATTTACATTCCGCTCGATCTTTTACGCGCAAACGGCTTGACGGCCGAGGATGTTGTCGCCCGGCGATTTGACGATCGCTTTGTAAAAGTCATGAAGGAACTAATCGTTCGCACGCGCGTGCTTTTCTTGGAGGGCGAGCCGCTCGCCCGCCTGGTTTCGAGCGAACTTCGTGTGGATATCGAATTGTTCTCGAGAGGCGGGCTTGCAGTCCTCGACGGAATTGAGTCAGTCGGCTACGACACGCTGCACCGTCGCCCCGCGATCGGCCGCGCGACGCAAATTCGTTTGCTCGGCGGCGCAATTCTCGAGCGCTGCATGTCCTGGCTATGGCCAACCGATTCGACCGGCGCATCGTCGCCCCCAAACCGCACTTCGCAAAACGGCCCGTCACAAAATGCGCCGCAAAATAGCTCATCGCAAAACACAACCGGAATCGCGGGACGTCATGCCTGATCGCGTCACAACCAAGCGTCCGATTCCCGATCGCCCATTTCCTCAGCAATTGTCGGTTTCGGATTCGTACGATTACTGCCGGAACGTCGCGCGACTGGCCGCGCGCAATTTCTATTACGGTTTTCGCCTGTTGCCGGCGCAGAAGCGCGACGCGCTCTGCGCGCTCTACGCGTTCATGCGCGGCGCCGACGATATTTCCGACGAGCCCGGCGAAGCCGGCGCCAAGCAACGCGGCCTCGCCTCGCTTCGCGCGGAAATGGATCGCGCTCTCTCCGGCGACGTTACCGGTTCGCCGGTATGGCCCGCGTTTCGCGATACGGTCGAGCGCTTTCAAATCCCCAAGCGCTATCTCCACGATTTGATTTCGGGCGCGGAAATGGATCTGACGGTCAACGTGTACGAAACGTTCGACCGCCTCCGCGAATATTGCTATCGCGTCGCGGGCACCGTTGGCCTCTGCTGCGTGCACGTTTTCGGATTCAGCGATCCGCGCGCGCCCGAACTCGCCGAGCGCCTCGGCATCGCATTCCAGCTCACCAATATTCTGCGCGACGTCTCGAAAGATTACGAAATGGGCCGCGTCTATTTGCCGCAGGACGATTTGGACCGCTTCGATTGCAACTCAGCCGAGGAATTCCGGCGAAGCGCGGCGAGCAACAATTTCGTCGAGCTCGCAGAATTTGAAGCCGCGCGGGCCTGGCAATACTATGGCGACGGATGGCCGTTGCTCGATCTTGTGGAAGAGGATAGTCGCGCCGCGCTCTGGGCGCTCGCTCGAATCTACGCAGGCATTCTCGAAAAGATCGAATCGCGCGGCTACAACGTTCTGGCGTCGGCGCCCGCGCGCCTTTCTTCGACCGAGAAAGTCTGGATTCTGGCGCGAGCGCGCCTCGGTTGGCGGGATCCCAATTATGTCGTTCGAATGCGTGAACGTGATCGGCGGCGGGCTGGCGGGGCTCTCGGCCGCCGTCGCGCTGGCTGATTCGGGTGTTCGCGTGCGGCTGTTCGAGAAGCGGCCGCATCTCGGCGGACGAGCTACTTCGTATCTCCTTCCCGACGGAAACCACGTTGATAATTGCCAGCACGTCACGCTCGGCTGCTGCACCAACCTCGCGGATTTTTATCGCCGCGTCGGTTCGTCCGGCCAGATTCGATTTTACGATCGGCTCTATTTCGCCGATGCGCGCGGCGATCGTTTCACCATCGCGCCATCGTTGCTCGCGCCGCCCTTCCACATGATGCTTTCGTTCCTGCGATTCTCAGCGCTCACGTGGGCGGACAAAATTGCCATTGGCCGGGCCATGATGGAAATCGCGCTGACGGGCGGGCATCCTCCGGGAGCGGAAGGCACGTCCATGCTCGATTGGCTGCATCGCATGAAGCAAACGCCGGCGGCCATCGAGCGATTCTGGCGCGTCGTGCTCGTCAGTGCGCTTGACGAAGAACTCGCGCGCACCGATGCGCGATACGGCATTGACGTTTTCTGGAAGGCGTTTCTTTCGAATCGCGAGGGCTTTCGTATCGGCATTCCCACCGTGCCGCTCTCCGATCTTTACGATGGTTGCCGCGCGGCGATCGAGAAGCGCGGCGGGGAAGTGCGCACCCGCGCCACGGTGCGCGAGTTGCGCATCGAACAAGGACGCATGAAGTCGATCGTATTCGATGATGGCTCGGAAGAAACCGCCGACGCGTTCGTGATGGCAGTGCCGCAATCCGCGGTGCTCGATATCATTGATCCCGCGCTCGCCGCATCCGATTCGAATTTCGCCGGCCTGCAGCATTTGCACGATTCGCCGATCACCGGAATTCATCTCTGGTTCGACCGGTACGTGATGGACGAGCCGTTCCTCACGCTGCTCGATCACACCGTCCAATGGATTTTCAATAAAACGCTTTTGTATTCGGATGCCTCGCAGGCATCGTCATCGAATGGCGACGGCGCCGCGAAGGAAGTTGGCGTCGTGTCCGAGAACGGAGACGCGGGGCAATATTTGCAGCTCGTCATCAGCGCGTCCTACGATCTCGTCTCGCGCTCGCGCCAGGAAATCGTCGAGATGTGCGTGCGCGAGTTGCAGGATGTCTTGCCCGCCACGCGCGACGCGAACCTCGTCAAATCCACCGTGATCAAGGAAGTCGCCGCGACATTTTCGCCCGAGCCCGGTTCCGATCAGTGGCGCCCGGGGCCGCGCTGCAGCGTCGAAAATCTTTTTCTCGCCGGCGATTGGACGCGCACCGGCTGGCCCGCCACGATGGAAGGCGCCGTCCGCAGCGGCTACATCGCCGCCGAAGCCGTTCTCAATTCCGCAGGCAAGCCGCATAAATTCGTTCAGCCGGATTTGCCCGCGCAAGGCCTCTGCGCCCGCTGGGCCCGCAACGGACAGCGTGCGTGATAACGCCCCGCGCAATCGCGAAGTCGCGCGTGGGTGGTCGGGGCGCTGCGTGCCATGCCCCCCGGCTTCCACATTCGTAGGGGCGGGTCTCAGACCCGCCCGCTTCGGATGCCGCGCACCGCTTCGTCGATGCCGAAGTCGCCATCGGCGCGCGTGATATCGGCAAATGTTGATGTGCAGTGGGGCACATGCGCGAATTGAGCGTCTGGGCTTGGCGATTCAGAGTATGATGGGGCATCCCCCCGGAGGAATTCATGGACCGGAAGTATAACCAGAAGGGATACCACGAGCGCGAACGCGATCGTGACGAGAAAAAGAAGGACCATCGGCCGCCGGAGCCGCGGCCGCGGCAGGACCAACTCGGCCCGCGGACTCCGCGCATGGTGGGAACGGTAACGCGGGGTCGCTGCGCCAGTTGCGGCGCCGTGCTGATGCCCGGATTCGACCCGAACGGCCAGTGCCCGCGCTGCCAGTTTGAATTGCATTCCTGCAAGCAGTGCCGCAATTTTGATACCGGCGCGCAATTCGAGTGCACGCAAAAAATCACCGAGCGCATCGCGAAGAAGGACGCCAGGAACGACTGCACGTTTTTCGAATTTCGGATGACCATCGAAAAAGATACTTCGCCGGTTACGTATGCGGCTCCTGCGCCCTCCCCTTCGGCAGCCGCTCCAGGATCACCGTCGAATCCAAGAGACGCCCGGCAGGCGTTCGAAGACCTCTTCAAGAAGTAACTCACTCCTTTTTTCATCGCGGCAGATCACACAGGAAATAGCGTGGGTTCGCTCGCAGGCTGATCCGCAATTTTTTCGAGACGCGGATAGTGATGCCGGAGAGGCTCGGGCACGCTCACCTTCGCGCCGGAGAGAAGATGAATCAGCTCGAGCGCGTTGACGATGCCCTTTCCCTCGAAGTGATTGTTGGTGATGACGAACGTCGTCTCCGCATGCGCTGCCGTTTTTTCTATCCGCTCGCTCCACGGCGCGAGCTCTTCTTCGGCGTAAAGGTAGTTGTAGCGCTCAGAGGGAGGAGTCTCGGGATCGTCGCTGAACCATGTGTCGTAGCGGCGGCCGTGAAGGCGGACGTAGCCAACGCGCGACGTGGCGCGCTCGCTCGGCTTCACCGATTTTCCGATCACCGGCTGATCGATGTTGCAGAATCCGACGCGATGCTCGCGGAGCCATTCGAAGAATGCCGGGCCCATCCAGCTCGAATGCCGGACTTCGACGACCAGCGAATACGTGGAAAATTCCTTAGCCAACGTGTCGAGGCGGCTGAAATTATCTGGCGTATTGTGAAACGAAAAAGGGAATTGCAGGAGCACGGCGCCCAGGCGATTGCCCTCGGCGAGGATGTCGAAGCCTTCACGCACCGCCGCGACGTCCGCTGCGCTCGCGCCCGTTTCGTGCGTGAATCGCTGCCAAAGTTTCGCGCTAAATAAGAATCGCGGGTTCGCGGAAACTTGCGCGAGCCATTGATGGCAGAGTTCGGGCCGCGCCGGCTGGTAGAACGAAGTGTTGATTTCAATCGTGTCGAAATATCGCGCCAGGAATTCGGCCTCGTGAAATCCCTTCTCCCGGCGCGTGGGATAAACGATTCCTTTCCAGTCGGAGTAGGACCAGCCCGCTGGGCCGACCAGAATGCGGTGCTGGCTGCCAACATCGGATTTTTTGCTTCGCGGCATTTGTGACTGCTCGTACGAGCGCGCCGAGCGCATCGCAACAAGCGCTTTGTCTATGGCACGCGCCCGCACAGGGTATGCCGCGCATTGTTGCGCTGTCAATTCATGCGCCTGAACGCGTTTTGCGACCCCCGTATCACGTCGAGCAGAATTGACTCGTGGCGATTGCTTGGATGCCATGTGCCCTCGTGGTGCGCGAGGCTGCTCGGCCCTCACGTTTTGAAGTTCCCACCAGCCGCCGAGGCGGGAGCGCCGGGGTTCTGAATTACAAAATTGAGGGCGCTACACAACTTCAGAGCCCGGAGGCTCCCGCTCGCGCGTGATCGCGAGACTCGGGGTGTAATCGAGCTTCTAGACGAGAAGCGTTCCGCCATCCACGACTACTATTTGGCCCGTGCTGAATCCCTCTTGCATCAGGTAAAGATAGACTCGCGCGATGTCGGATGCCTCACCCACGCGGCTGACCAGTAGAGTCTTTCCCACACGCACGTACATACTTTCCCGATCCTGCTCGCTCATGTTCTGCCAGAGATTCGTCCGGACGACGCCGGGCGAAACCGCATTCACACGAATCGGCGCGAGCTCAACGGCCAGCGCGCGCGTTAGCGCCTCAGTCGCGCCGCACACGCTCGCGCTAAGCACCCACCCTTTTCGCGGGCGCTGGCCGGCGATTCCAGAGGTCAGCACGATTGAGCCGCCAGCACGAATCTGCGCGGCGGCATACTTGGCAGAAGCCAAGGCCGCCCAATAGCGCAACTCAAAAGCGTGCCGAGCCTTTTTTAGATCCGTCACGGCAAGTTCGCCGAGTTGCAGAGAATCGCCGGCAGTGTAGACCAGGTGATCGAAGCTCCCTAACTTTTGAAAGAATGCTTCAATCGCGTGCTCGTCCGTAAGGTCGAGTGTGCGTCCCTCCGCGCTTCCGCCGAGGGTTGTAACGGCCCGTTGAATCCTCTGTGCGTCGCTTGAGACAACAACGAGCTCAGCGCCTTGCTCCGCAGCCTGTTGGGCCACCGCCAGGCCGATGCCCGAGGAGCCTCCCAGGACTACAACGCGTTTGTTTCGCAATCCCGGTTCAGGCTTAATATTTTGATCTTCTTGCTCCATTGAAGTCCTCCGAGCTCTTCTACCGCATGCCGGGCGAGACCGATAAAGATTAGCTGAAAATGGGCTGGTGGCCGGCATTTCATTTCAAATAGAGGATAGATACGTGCGTGGGCGGATTTGTGCAAGCAGCCTCTTGTACCGCCGACGCCCCACCGGCTCTCGCCGTTCGAGTCCATTCCTCACAATACTCGGCAACCACGCAACTCCAGCACTGGTAGCGGCCGGCTTCAGCCGGGCACCTTCGCGCTACACGCCACTCGAATCACCCAAGAATCCTCGTGTGACCGCTCGGACGGTAGAGACCCAGGTCTCGGCGTTTATTGTGGCTGCGGCGAAGTTTTCCTCAGTTTGAGCCGGAGATTTGGGAAGTTGCTGCAAACCGTAAACTGTCTCGGTGGTATCATGCGCACGCTGAGTCACTGTCGCATTCGAAGGCACGCCGGTGGATTCTCGCCCGGCCGGCAAGCGATCTGAAATCGGTGGCACAGGGAGAGTAGAGCATGGACGAAATGATGTTTGTTGGAGCAATCGGGCTGGCAGGAATTTTGATCGGCGCAATCATCGGATACGTCATCGCGTCGACCAAGACGAAAGATGCGCTCGAGACATACACGCTCCAATCGTATGGCAACACGCGGATCCTCGAAAGCACCGCCGTCGAGCTTCGAAACAAAGTGGCGGAGATGCGTAACGCCGCCGATGCCAGATCAAAAGAAAACGCCAGGCTGCAGGAACAATTGAGAGCGGAAGCCGAACTAAAGGCGGCGGCGCAAGCCGAACTCAAGGACGCGCGCTCGGCGCTCGACGCGTTTTCCGGTGACCGCGACAAACTGCTTGCGGAGAGCCAGCGCCGCGCGGTGGCCGAGAACAAACTGGCGCAGTCGCAAATTAGCTTCGACGTGCTGCGAAAAACAATCGAGGACGCGGAAGTAAGGATGGTTGACGCGTTCAACGCGCTCTCGTCGTCGGCGCTCAGAAGCAACAACGAGACATTCATGACGTACGCCAGGAGCGCTTTCGAGTCGATACAAGCGCGCGCGGAAGGAAATCTCGATACCCGGCAGCACGCTCTCGAAGGCCTCGTGAATCCGCTCAAAGACGCGCTTGGCCGCTACGAGAGACAGATTGTCGAACTCGAGAGGACGCGCCAGAGCGCGTTCGGCAGCCTCGAAGACCAACTGAAATCGCTGGCAACCTCGAATCTGAAGCTGCAAAGCGAAACGGGCGGCCTCGCAAATGCGCTTCGAACTCCGCAGGTTCGTGGGCGATGGGGCGAGATGACCTTGCGTCGCGCGGCGGAACTCGCGGGTATGTCGGCGCAGTGCGATTTCACCGAGCGGGCCTCATTGGAAGAAGGCGGGCGGCATCCGCAGCCGGACATGATCGTGAAGCTTCCCGGGGATCGCCGAATTGTCGTGGATGCAAAAGTTCCGCTCCAGGCCTATCTCGATGCCGTGGCCGCGCCGGCCGGGGAGCGGCGCAGCATCGAATTTTCCAAACATGCGCAACTGGTGCGAACTCACATGAACCGACTCGCTTCGCGCGAATATTGGGAGCAACTCGAACGCGCGCCCGAGTTCGTGGTTCTTTTCCTGCCGGGAGAATCTTTCTTTGCCGCCGCGGTCGAGCAAGATCGGACGCTCATTGAAGACGGCGTCGATAAGAGAGTGATCCTGGCGACACCGGCGACGTTGATCGCGTTATTGCGAGCGGTGGCGTTCGGTTGGCGGCACGAGGCAGTCGCGAAGAATTCGGAGAACATCAGCGACCTCGGGCGGCAATTGCACGACCGGATTCGTGCGTTCATTGGCCATTTTGAGGAAATGGGCACGTCGCTTAAGGGCGCGGTGGATCGGTTTAATGATGCCAGAGCGTCGCTCGAGAGCCAAGTATTGCCGGCCGCGAGAAAATTTAGAGATTTGAATGCTGCAAGTGGCGACGAGATCCCGGAGATTTCCGCGATTAACGACGTTCCGGGAGCGCTCGCGGCGCCGGAAGTGCAAACAACAAACGAGCCCACCGAGGACGCAAAGCGCGCGCGCGCCGCGGGAGGCTCTTCGGCCGGCTGATTCCCGCCGGAGCGACGCGCCGCGAAGCGCGAAAAGAAAAACCGTCGCGGCACGAACGCAATTTCTCGGTTCGGCGTATGAGTTCCCCGAGGCAGGAGCCTCGGGGCTCTGAATTTGTAGAGGACCGCAAGAAGTAGCATCAGAGCCCGGAGGCTCCCGCCTCCGGGTACTTGTGCAGCCAACGATCACAAATCCGGCGCTAAGAAAGCAAGTTCAGTTTCCTCAACGTCGCGCGAACGAGAAGCGAGTTTATTCGAACAGATTAATTCGAGCCCACAAGCGCGCGTCCGCCAGGCTGAGTCCCTTTGGGATTGATGCAGACGAAATTTGCTGCGTCATTGGTGGCGCCCGAGCCTGTGTATCGGCTTTGCTCGGGGTAGGGGCAAAGCGGCCGCGTGCCGCCTGTCGGGAAATTTTGCGCGACCCGCGGATCGAAGGGCGCGCCGCTCGGGAACGGCGAGGTCGTATTCGTGTTCGCTGCGATGATCGGGCCGGGAGCATCGCCGGCTTCAACCCACGAAGTAAGGGCGGCCAGCATGTTGGCATTGAAACTGTTGGTTGCCGGGCCGCCACCGCAATGCGCCATGTTCGGAATGAGATACATTCGTGCAAAGCTCTGCGCACCGCCGTCCGGGCCGGGGCGCAGCGGCAGAAGCGAGTTGTACCAGTTCACGAGATCAACCGCGGAGAAGATTCCGTCGTCCACTGAATCGTAGATGATGATTTTTCCTCCGCGGCGCGCGAAGGGACGCAGGTCGGCATGGTTGAACACCATCAACTGAATCGCCGTCATGAAGTCCATGGCGCTCTCGCGGTAGCCGGGCGCTGTTGCGTAGATTTTCGGCGCATCGGTGTCAAAGTTATAGTTGAAGATAAACCCTTCTTGCGAATCGGTCCCATCAACGGGAGTCACCACAGGCGGCGTCGTAAACACCATGGGAATCGCGCCTGCGCCGAGCGTCAGATTGATGGCGGTATTCGTCGGGCTAGGCGGCCCTGGAAAACCCACGTTCCACAATGCGAAGCCAGCGCCAAAAGCGGAGGGTGGGTCCCAGATGCCGGCGTCCCAAAACCAGCTCGAATAAAGCCGCTGGCCGTGGGAGTTGAACGCGCCGGCGAAAATGCGCTTTAGAGCTGTCACTTGCCCGGCGGTAAGACATGTACCGCCGTGGGGAGTATTCCCATTGCTTCCGGTGGGACTGCAGGTGTAGGCCTCGAGAGCCGGGTAGACGCGTTCGTCGGTGCAGGCGGAATAGTTGTCAATGATGCCGTCAACGAGACCATCGAGAGCGTCGCACGCGCTGAGAATTGCGGCAGAGGCGACTTCGAGATCCTGCGACTGGAAAGTGTCGCCCACATAAGGCTGGCCGTTGGAATCGGTGCTGGTGGCTAGCGGGGCGAGCTGCACTTCATTCCAGGCTTCCGCCACGCCTGCGCGCGGAAGATCGAAGCCGGGATTACCCGCAACGATCCCATCGAAGAAATCGGGAACGCGCTGCGAGGCGACCATGGCGTCGCGCCCGCCGTTCGAACAACCGCAAAGATAGGAATACTGAGGCGCCGAACCGTAATACTTGCCGATGATCGCCTTGGAAATCAGCGTGGTCTGCTCGATGCCGTTGTATCCGTAGTCGATGCGCGCCTGCTCGTCGACGCCAAAATGCGCGGTGCCGCCCGCATTGGCGTCATCGTCAATCCAGCCAAGCAGCGGATTTCCTGGCGCATCCTCGTGGCCGCCATCATCGGCGGCGACCGCCCAGCCCGCGCTGAGCTCCGTGCCGAAGAATCCGGTAGGGTTCGCGAGCGAACCGTCCGTGCCGCCACCGCCTTGCATTTCGAAGCGCCCGGTCCAAGTGTCAGGCAAATTGAGTTCGAAGCCGATGCCGTAAGTGAAATGATCAGGGTCTTGCTGGCTGACGCGTTTGTCGATCACGCCGACGACATTGCAATATGCGACTGGCGTGGTCATTTCGGTGGCGCTAAGGATTTGAGTATTTGGCAGAGAAAGACTCATGAGGCTCGCGCAGGTGACCGTTGGCGCCGCCGCTGCGGGGCGTGCATCCTGGGCCTGCTGGGCGAACGCCTGGGCGAATGGCCAACTCGCAAACGTTAACAGTGCCAACAAACGCAATGTGATTTTCTTTGGATTCATGACGGAACCTCCTCGAGTAGCTCAATCATAGATAAGCGGAAACGGGTACCGGGTAACGGTACGCCTAATCACAGGCGGAATAGCCCGGCGCGAAATAGCGCCCGTTCTTGCGCGACCCTGCCACGATTTAACTTGAGTAAGCAAAACGGAGGCACTCTGAGTCCTGGCATCGCTCTGTGTCAAGACCTAAAACAATGTTTCTTGCATACTGAAAAGGTATTTATATGAAAAAGGTATGGGCGCGAGTGCGGATTCAGATATACTCCGGAGCCAAATGGAACTCCATCATCTCCGTTATTTCGTGGCAGTGGCCGAAGATCTGAGCTTCACCAGAGCGGCCAAGCGCCTGCGGATGGCGCAGCCTCCCTTGAGCCGGCAGATCCGCTCGCTCGAAAACGAAATCGGCGTGCAATTGTTCGAGCGGCGCTCTGCGAAGGTGTTTCTAACCGATGCGGGATGCCGTTTCTTGAATGCGGTGAGATCCGTGCTTGAACAAGTTGAGCTTGCCGTGGATCTTGCTCGTCAAACCAAAAGCGGCGAGCTGGGCACGGTGCGCGTTGGACTTGGCAAGGGCCTCGGCGACGTCGTCAGCCTGGTGATCAATCGACATATGCGGTTGTTTCCGAAGATAGAGGTTGATGTTCGGGACATTCTATCCGGCCAACAGAGCGAAGCGCTGCTCGCTCGAAAAATTGATGTCGGATTCTCGCACGGGCCCGCGACTGCGCTTGAATTGGCATCGGAGAAACTTTTTAAGGAGAATCTCTCTGTCGTTCTGGCACGCACAAATCCACTGGCAAAGCGCCCTTGTCTTCGTCTGAAGGATTTGAGCCACGAGACCTTATTGCTGATTGAGCGCTCGATTTCCCCGAATGTGCATGACCTCGCGCTTTCGTTATGCCGCGATGCGGGGCTTAGTCCCAGAATCGCTTTGACGGAATCCACCTGTTACGACGAAGCCGGCGCAATGATGGCGGCGTCTGGAAAGGGCGTATTTATTGCGGTAGGCAAAAATCCGGCGCATCCGTCGTTTGCCGACCGGCTGGTGGCGTTGAATCTCCGGGAGCCGCTGGCAACGATTGACGTACACGCGGCGTGGCGAAGAGGCGAATCTTCGTCAACGATTCTCAATTTCATTGAGACGACGCGATCGCTGCTCCAGCGGGCGTCTCGCGTTATGGACAGGCGGAATTCTCCGCGCATCGGTCGACCAGCTGTTGCGCGGTTAATTCAAAGACGCAGACGCAAAAAGCGCCGTTGATCGAAAACATCCAACACGGCTGCCCAGCGCGTGTTGACAGCACGGCGGAAATATTATTGTCCCCGCTGCGTGCTAGTATTTCCCGTGCAAGTTTTAAAAATCGCGACAGATAAAACAGGAGAATTTCCTTGGGCCAGTTTCGATCCGTTCATTGCATGTGTCGTTCGATCTCGATGAGATGGATTTTGGTGGTTGCAGCCGTCGCGCTGCTTTGCCCTCTGTTTGTCGCGACGCTCGCGGCGCGAGCGCGCCCGGCGGGCGAGCCGAAGAAAATCATTATTGATACCGACCCAGGCACGGACGATGCGATTGCGCTGCTGCTCGCGTTTCATTCGCCGGAAGTGAAGGTAGAGGCGGTGACGATTGTCGCGGGGAACGTCACGTCGGACATGGGCCTCGATAACGCGCTGAAAATCGCCGGCCTCGCCGGACGCTGCGATGTTCCGATTGCGAGAGGCTCGACGCGGCCGCTGCTCGAACCGCTCGCCACTGGATTATTTTGGAACGGCCCCGGCGGCGTGGGCGGCGCGAAATTGCCGCCGTCGCAGTGCCACGCGAATCCGGCGTTCGGCCCCGACCTCATCATCGAGACCATTCACAAATATCCGCATCAGGTCACGCTCGTTCCCATCGGGCCGCTAACCAATATCGCGCTGGCAATCGGCAAAGACCCGTCCATCGTGCCGCTGGTGAAGGAAGTGATTTTGATGGGCGGCGGCATAACCGGCGGAAACGTGAATGCGGTCTCGGAGTACAACGTTCACAGCGATCCGGAAGCAGCGGCGATGGTCTTCAACGCGGGCTGGCCGATCACGATGGTGGGCCTCGACGTCACCGAGATTACGCTCGTCACGGATGAAGACGTGGCGAAGCTCGAACAACATCCCGGGCCGGAGACGCAATTTGCCGCGACTGTGCTGCACTATCAGATTGGGACGTACAAGGGCACGGGGATTTTTCACGGCGGCGCAATCCATGATGCGCTTGCAGTTGGCGCCGCGATCGATAACACGTTCATGACCACGCAAGACATGCGCGTGGACATCGAGACCCAAGGGAAATTCACGCGCGGGATGACGGTCGCGAATCGCAAGAACGTCGTCGAGAAAGAAGCCTTGAGCGGCGATCACGTCGAATCGGTCGGCGTTGAGCCAGTGACGCCGAACGTTCACGTCGCGACAGGAATTGACGCGCGGCGATTCGTGGATTTTCTCCTCTCGCGCATCGGCAATCACTAATTGGCGCGACTGCGGCGGATTTCATCCGTCAAAACTCGCCTGCGGCGCGAGTTGACTTGCCGGTTGGCACAGAATAAAATCCGCGGCAGTGCCCGATTCTTCTCCACTTTCCGGACGAACAATTTCCCATTATCGCGTTATCGAAAAGCTCGGTGGCGGCGGGATGGGTGTGGTTTACAAAGCCGAAGATACGCGGCTCGACCGCGCCGTCGCCCTGAAATTCCTCCCGGAGGAATTATCGGGCGACGCACAAGCGCTGGAGCGTTTCAAGCGCGAGGCGAAGGCAGCTTCAGCGCTCAACCATCCGAATATCTGCACGATCTACGACATCGGCGAAGAGAGCGGCAAAGCCTACATCGTGATGGAGTATTTGGATGGCGTGACGCTGAAACATCTCATCGGCGGCCGTCGGATGGAGATAGAGACTCTCCTCAATGTGGCGATTCAGATCGCGGACGGGCTCGATGCGGCGCACGGAGAAGGTATCGTCCATCGCGACATCAAGCCCGCGAACATTTTCGTTACCAAGCGCGGGCACGCAAAAATTCTGGACTTTGGATTGGCGAAGGTCAGTGCAGCAAAACACGGGACGAGTAATGCGGACACTCTGGCTACGCAGGGCGTGGACGCCGACCAACTCACCAGTCCCGGGAGCACGCTGGGAACCGTCGCGTACATGTCGCCGGAGCAAGTGCGGGCGAAAGAGTTGGATGCACGAACCGACCTGTTTTCGTTTGGCGTGGTTCTTTATGAAATGGCGACGGGACAGTTGCCCTTCCGCGGGGAAAGTTCCGGTGTCACCTTTAATGCCATTCTCGAACGGGCGCCGGTGCCAGCGGTTCGTCTTAACCCTGAGTTGCCGGCAAAATTGGAAGAGATCATCGACAAATCTTTGGAGAAGGACCGCAGCCTGCGCTATCAGCACGCCTCCGAGATGCGTTCTGATTTGCAGCGGCTGAAACGCGACACGGACACGGGGCGCTCAGGTGTAACTGCCGGCGGATCTTCGACGAATGTCGCGCAAGTTGCAGCGTCCTCGCCGTCCACATCCGTGAGCGCGGTTCAGGCGGCTAGCGGAATTTCGAGTTCCGATACGCAAGTTGCCGTTGGGCTGTTGTCGCGGCACAAGATGGGTTTATTGGCAGCCGTTGCGGCGGGCATTTTGATTTTGGCCGGACTGGGCTACGGAGCGTACCGCTGGCTTGCGCCCGGTTCAGGTTCCAATATTGACTCTCTTGCTGTGCTGCCGTTTACAAACGTGACCGCGGACCCGAATGCCGATTACCTCAGCGACGGGCTCACGGAAAGCTTGATTGGCGACCTTTCGCGGCTCCCAAACCTGACGGTGCGCCCTCGCAGTTCCGTATTCCGTTACAAAGCCAAGGACCTCGACCTGCAAAAAGTCGCGAGTGAGTTGCAAGTCAACGCGGTGGTAACAGGGCGCGTGACGCAGCATGGCGATTCACTGATCGTCAGCGCCGAATTGACGGACACGCGCAAGAATCGGAGTCTGTGGAGCGATCAATACGATCGCAAGCTTTCGGATGCTCTCTCCGTGCAGCGTGAGATTTCCGACGAAATCTCAGCGCGCCTCCGGGAAAAGTTGACCGGGGAGCAAAAGACTCAACTGGCCAAAGGCGGAACAAACGATTCCGACGCTTACGGGCTATACCTCAAGGGCCGCTACTACTGGGATAAGCGCACGCCCGATGGATTGGCGAAAGCGAAGGATTATTTCCAGCAGGCGATTGATAAGGATCCCAACTACGCGCAGGCCTACGTAGGTCTCGCGGAATACTACAGCGTCCTCCCGGTCTATACAAACGCGTCGAACGCGGAGATGAATCCCAAGGCGATCGCCGCGGCCAAAAAGGCGTTGGCAATCGATGAGACGCTGGCAGAGGCGCATGCCTCGTTGGCAAGCTCCGAGGACCTGAACTGGGATTGGGACGCGTCCGAACGGGAATTCCGGCGCGCGCTGGAGTTGAATCCTAACAGTGCGCGCACACACGTCCTCTATGCCATTCACCTCGAATTCCTGGGAAAACTGCAGGAAACTCTGGAGAACGTGCGGCGCGCCATCGAACTCGATCCACTGAACTTGAATGGGATTGATAATTTGGCGGAGGCCTACATTTATACAGGGCAATATGCCGAGTCCATCGAGCAATCAAAAAAGATCGTCGAAATCGATCCGGCCTTTGCCAATGTTTATAGCCATTTGGCGGACGCCTATCGGCTTACGGGACAGTACGAGCTTTGGCTCGAGGCGGAGGAAAAGGTCGCGACTCTCAGCGATGAACCCGGCCGCCTTTCCGTGGTAAAGGCCATGAAGGAAGAATACGCCAAATCGGGCTTTCGTGGAGCGCTGAAGAGAGAGGCGGAGCTCGTCGAAGAGGCGTCAAAACACACATATATCGATCCGGCGCTCCTTGCCAGCATCTATGGGATGCTGGGAGACAAGGACAAAGCGTTTGCTTGGCTGGAGAAAGCCTATGCCGAGAAGAGCGCGTTCATAAGTTACATAAAGGTAGCTCGCGATTACGACTCGCTGCGCTCCGATCCCCGCTACACGAACTTGCTGAAGCGCATGGGTCTGCCTCAGTAGGAGCTTTCTCTGTGGCTGCGAGGACGACCGGCCTCGATATTCTGTAATGTCCTACGCTGGAGATGGTTTTGTGATATCGCTAAAATCGCGAGCTTGATTGAATGCCCGTGCGGCTACCCATCCCCGAGCTGCTGATGTTTCTCTCCGCTTACGACAAGCCCGTGATCGCGCTCGCCCTCGCGCTGCGCAAGAAGGTCCTTACGGCGGCGCCCGTGGCGACCGAAACGATTTACGACGCCTACAACGCCGTCGCGATCGGCTATTCGTTCACAGGGCGTCTCAAGGAGGGCTTCTGCCACATTGCTGTGTATCCTAAGCACGTCAATCTGGGTTTTAATTGGGGGACGGAACTACCTGACCCGCACAATCTACTTGAAGGCGCCGGAAAACGGACGCGTCATGTAACGCTCCACAATCTTTCTGATGTGAAAGATCCGCGGCTCGGGCCCTTGCTGCGCGTTGCCATCCAAAACGGCCACATCCTTGCGTTGTCCGCCAATGTCCCGGTTATCCCGCCACAAAGTATCGTGAAGGCCATCTACGCTAGAAGGCGCCGGCCAGCACATATCTAAGCGACAGCTTCCCGCGGCTCGTTGACTTGAGTTATGGCGCGGTCCGCCACGGCGGACTGCCCTACAAATGCGGCGACACCGCAGTGCGTTGACTTGTCTGATGCCGCAGAATAGAATTCGCGTTCATGCCTGATTCCTCTCCACTCTCCGGGCGAACGATTTCCCACTACCGCATCGTCGAGAAGTTAGGCGGCGGCGGAATGGGCGTTGTCTATAAGGCCGAAGACAACCGGCTTCATCGCTTCGTCGCTCTCAAGTTCTTGCCGCCGGAAGTCGCCGCCGACCCGCAGGCACTCGCCCGTTTCCAGCGCGAAGCGCAAGCCGCATCGGCGCTGAATCATCCGAATATTTGCACCATTCACGACATCGGCGAGCAGGACGGGCAGGCGTTCATCGTCATGGAGTTTCTCGACGGCACCACTTTGAAGCATCGCCTCGGCGGCAAGCCGCTCGAGATGGATCTGCTTCTTGACTACGCCGAACAGATCGCCGACGCGCTCGACGCCGCCCACTCCGCCGGCATCATCCATCGCGATATCAAGCCCGCGAACATTTTCATCACCAAGCGCGGCCAATTGAAGGTTCTGGATTTCGGCTTGGCGAAGTCTCTCGCGCCACCGACGGCCCTGTCAGCCTCAGCAACGCAGGATTTCGCCGGCGTTAATCCAGAACACCTCACCAGTCCGGGAAGCACGCTGGGAACGATTGCGTACATGTCGCCCGAACAGGCGCGCGCCCGGGAACTCGATGCGCGCTCGGATATTTTTTCATTCGGCACGGTGCTCTACGAGATGGCCACGGGCACGCTGCCATTCCGCGGCGAAAGCACCGCCGTCATTTTTGAATCCATTCTCGGCAAAGCGCCGATCTCGCCGGTTCGCTTGAATCCCGAACTGCCAGCAAAACTCGAAGAGATCATCGAAAAAGCGCTCGAGAAAGACCCCGACATGCGGTGCCAAACCGCTGCCGAACTCCGCGCGGATCTGAAGCGGCTCAAGCGCAACATGAATTCGAATTCGAGCCGCCAGCCCGCAGCCGAAAAGGCTGACTCGTCGCATGTGCGCCCGCCGAGCACCGCCGGCACGGCGCCGGCGAATAAATCCGTTGCCGTCCTCTATTTCGAAAATCAGGGCGGCTCGAAGGAAGATGAATACCTGCGCGACGGCATTACAGAGGACGTTCTCACCGAACTCTCCAAAATCCGCGGGCTGAACACTTTTTCGCGTGCCACAGTTCTGGCCTTTCGCGACAAGTCAGTGACCCCCGCGCAGATCGGCCAGCAACTGGGCGCGGCCTATGTTCTCACCGGCACGCTGCGCCGCGCCGGCGCCCGGCTGCGCATCAACACTCAACTGGTCGACACGCGTACCGATTTCCCGGTCTGGTCGGAGCGCTTCGATCGCGAAATGAAAGACGTCTTCGAAGTGCAGGACGAAATCGCCCGCAAGATCGCCGAGGCCTTGCGTGTGACGCTATCTCCGCAGGAGCTTGAGGCGCTAGCCGTCAAGCCCACGGAAAACCTGCAAGCCTACGATCTCTATCTGCGCGGCAAACGATACGCGCGGCGGCAGACAAGGCAGGACCTCGAGTTCGCGCTGCAGATGTTCGAAAACGCAGTAGTCATGGATCCCAGTTTCGCGCTCGCCTACGCCGCCTGCGCCAACGCCTGCGCCATGTTCTACTGCAA
>Ga0182015_10000997_pt1 | contig 39077 bp, 33 predicted proteins | sample 712P3MmetaG_FD_120478 | JGI IMG/M metagenome (GOLD analysis project Ga0182015, IMG submission 120478) | Permafrost microbial communities from Stordalen Mire, Sweden - 712P3M metaG | ecosystem: Environmental > Terrestrial > Soil > Wetlands > Permafrost | place: Sweden: Stordalen | collected...
AAATGGGGCGGCCAACGGGACTCGAACCCGCGACCCCAAGATTCACAATCTTGTGCTCTAACCAACTGAGCTATGACCGCCGTAAAGTTGAGGAAGGGTGACATTCCCGCTCGCCGAAAGCCCTGTCAACCCGTTTCCCGGTTGTGTCCTGAAGGCGCCGGGCGGAGACTGTGCCCGTGCCTTCGCAGCGCCTGCGCCTCGTAACATTCAACATCGCGCACGGGCGCGGGCTCACCCCGATCCAGGGGCTGACCTCCCTGCGCAAGCTGCGGATGAACCTGCGGCGGATCGCGGACCTGCTCGGCACGCTCGGGGCCGATCTTGTCGCGCTCCAGGAGATCGACGAATGCTCGGTATGGGCGGGGAGCTTCGACCACCTGGATTACCTGCGCGCGCACGCCGGCTTTCCCCATGCGGCATTCGGGATCAACAACCGGCGCGCGGGGCTCGTCAACCTTTGCTACGGCAACGCGATCCTTTCGCGCTTTCCGATTTGCGAGACGGAGACGATAGCATTCGGCAAGCGAAAGCTGGGCGAGAAGGGGTTCCTTTTCGCTGAAATCGACGTGGGGGGCAGAATCGTGCCGATGGTAAACCTCCACCTGCATTTCGGTTCGCGGCGCAAGCGGCTCCTGCAGCTCGACCATCTGGTGACATGGCTGAGGGGCAAGGAGCGGGAGCGCGGCTGTGGGTGGGCCGTCCCTCCCATCGTGTGCGGCGATTTCAACAACCCGGACACGCGCGACGACGCGACGGCAGCGCTGCTGAGCCACCTGAGCGATTACGGCGACTACGCCCTGCATCCGCTCATGGGGCTCACGTTCCCTTCGCCCCTTCCCAGGCGTGCCCTGGATTTCGTGTTCATCCCCCCGGGCTGCAAGCTGGTTCGCAGCGAGGTCGTGCGCTCGTTCCTCTCTGACCACCGCCCGGTAATGGTAGAGTTTTCGGTGGCGTGACGGGCCGAATTGCTCTTGAAACGACATCCCATGTCACGGATCGACGACGCCTTTGCCCGCGCCCGCGCCAGGAACCGGGCGGCCTTCGTCGCGTACCTTTGCGCGGGCGACCCCGATTTTGACACGTCGCTTTCGGCATGCCGCGCCGTCATCGCGGCCGGCGCGGACATCCTGGAGCTGGGGGTTCCCTTCTCGGACCCGCTGGCCGACGGGATCACCAACCAGCTCGCGGCGCAAAGGGCGCTGGAGTCGGGCATGACCGCGGCGCGGGTGTTCGAGCTTGCGGGAAGGATCCGCGAGTCAAGCGGCGTCCCGATCGTCTTCTACACGTACTACAACCTCGTCTTCTCGAATGGCGTCGAAAAGTTCCTCGGCGCCGCGCGCGCGGCCGGCGTCGACGGCATGCTCATCCTTGACCTCCCGCCGGAGGAAGCCGGCGAGGCTGCGGCGGCCTCCAGGGCGCACGGCGTCGCCACCGTCTGCATTGTGGCGCCCACAACCCCCGAATCCCGGCTTCCCAGGATAGCCGCGGCGGCGACAGGCTTCATCTACTACGTGTCCCGCGAGGGGGTCACCGGCGTCAGGGACCAGCTGGCCGGCGGCATTCCGGAGGCGGTTGCGCGGATCCGCCTCCACACGGCGCTCCCCGTTGCGGTCGGATTCGGCATCTCGACGCGCGCCCAAGTGGCGCAGGCGGCCGCCCACGCGGACGGCGTCGTTGTCGGGAGCGCCCTCGTCAACGTGATCCGCGACGGACTCGGGGCGCGCGCGGGCATCGCGGCTGCGCTGTTCGCCAGGGTGGCCGATCTCGCCGCCGGGACTGCAAGAACATGATCAAGGTGCTTGTCATCGACGACGACCGGATGCTGTTCCGCCTGCTTCAGGCCCATTTCAAGAATTTCCGGAGCGGCGCGTACGAGCTCGACTGGGCCGAGACTTACGAGCATGGCCTCATCCGGCTGCTCACCGGAGCCTACGCGATGTGCCTCCTTGATTTCCGGCTGGGCGAGCGGACCGGCCTCGAGCTGCTCCGCGAGGCCTCGGAAAAGGGCTGCCGGACCCCGGTCGTCTTCCTCACCGCCGAGTCCTATGGAAACGTCGACATCCAGGCCCTCGAGGCAGGCGCGATCGACTATCTGGTCAAGGGCGAGATCACCCCGCGCTCGCTCGAGCGCTCCCTTCGCTACGCGCTCAAGCTGGGCGAGACGCTCGACGCCCTGCGCCGCCTCGCCACGAGGGACGAGCTGACGGGTCTCCTCAACCGACGCGAGTACGAGCGGATACTCGCCGACGAGCATGAGCGAGCCCTGCGCTTCGGGCTTCACCTGGGGCTCGCGATCATCGACATGGACCAGTTCAAGGCCATCAATGACACGCACGGCCATGCCGCCGGGGACGCGGTGCTAAAGGAGGTGGGCCGGCGCCTAGGGGACTCCATACGAACGGTCGACCGGGTCGCGCGAATAGGGGGAGAGGAATTTGCCCTGATCCTCGTCCAGACCGACGAGGCGTCGGCGCTCGAGGTGGCGCGCCGGGCGGTCCTGGCGGTGGCGAAGGAGCCGGTCCCTGTGGGTGACGGACTGCTGCTCGGGGTCACGGCTAGCGCCGGGGTGGCTGCGTTTCCTTCCGACGCGGGGACGGCGGTCGAGCTCTTCGCCGCCGCCGACAGGGCCCTGTACGAGGCGAAGAAGCGCGGCCGGCGCGCGGCGGTTTCCGCGCGGGAAGTGCGAGAGGGGTCGTGAGCGGTAGGATTGAGCGGGCAGGGACGATCCACGTCCTCACGGGATGCACGGCGGTCGGCAAGACGGAGTGGGCGCTCCGGTGGGCGGAGACCCATTCGGGGGAGATCATCTCCTGTGACTCGCTTCTCTTTTACCGAGGGATGGACATAGGGACGGCCAAGCCGTCGCCGGAGGAGCGCCTGCGCGTGCCCCATCACCTCATCGACATCCGGGACGTCGGCGAGCCGATGAACGCCGCGCTTTATGCCTCGATGGCCCGCGCCGCCGCGGAAGAGATCGCGGCGCGCGGGCGCGCGATCCTGGTCGTCGGCGGGAGCGGGTTCTACCTCAGGACATTCTTCGCTCCCGTCGCCGACGAGGTGCACGTGCCGGCAGAGCTTCGCTCCCGAGTCGCCGCCATCCTGGAGGCGGGCGGCCTGCCGGCCGCCATCGGCGAGCTTGGGCGCCTCAACCCCGGGGGGCTGGGAGGGCTGGACACAGCCAATCCCCGCAGGGTCGCGGGAGCACTCGGGCGCTGCCTCGCCTCGGGGCGGACGCTGGCCGACCTTTCCGAGGAATTCTCGCGCGCGGTTCCCCCGTTTGCCGGCTGGGATGTGAGGCTCGCGCGCCTTGACCGCGCGGGTCCCGGCCTGGAGGCCAGGATCGACGGCCGTGTCGAAGCCATGCTGCGATCAGGCCTCGTGGGCGAGGTGACGCGCCTGCTCGGGATGGGACTGCGCTCAAACCCGAGCGCGGCCGGGGCGATCGGCTACCGCGAGACGATAGAGGCCCTGGAGGGTCGGGCGCCCATGGCGGGCCTGGCGGCGGCCATCGCGAAGGACACGCGCGCGCTCGTGAAGAAGCAGCGGACCTGGTTCCGCACTCAGCTGCCGCCGCACGGGGTGGTCGACGCCTCGCAGCCCGTGGACGCGTCGCGCCTATTCCTTCGGTGACGGGCGCCTTCTCTGGTAGACGTCCTTGTAGTAGACGATCGTGTCCCCGACAAGGTCCACGACGCCGCTGTCCGCCGTCGAGAGGCAGAGCAGTCCGTCGTGGCGCCCGACCCGGTATGTGTCCCTGGTGTCGTTGATCGGGCCCTTGGCGCCGACCTCGTAGAATCGCACCTGCCCGGCGGCGTCGATTACGATGACACGGTCGCCCGTCCGGTTGCCCGTCATGTACGTGCCGGACAGCGCCGCCTGCCTCGATCTCACCTCGTCGGCGTCGGTGATCAGCTTCACGTCCACCTTCTTGTTGACGCTCTCGACGTAGAATACGGAGTAGAGGATGTAGCTGTTGAGCGCCAGTCCGACGATCAGCATGGCGAATGCGATGCCGTGGTGGGGCGCCGACGGGGCGGGTTGCCCGGCGTCCTCGGGAATGGGGGAGGCGCTCTCGGGCGCCTGGTCGAGGCGCTCGAGGATGCCCTGCGCGGTCATTTCGACCGCGGGGGCCGCGTGGTCCCTCCCGTCGTAGACCTGCAGCCGGCCCCTGCTTGTCCTGATGATGAGCTTGGCGCCGCGCCCCGTCGCTAGGATGTGGGGGTCGTGCTCCTCGTTGTCCGCGGGGTCGATCTCCGTGAACGCCTCCAGGAGCACCGCGAGGTCGGCCGCGCTGAGCTCGCCGCGGTCCGCGTTCTCGCTGGCCGGATTCGCCCTGCGGCCGTCGGGCCCGAGGTGGGATGTCGTGATTCGGTACATCTAGTGCTCCAGCACAAAGACCGGGTAGTTTCGGTATCCGAGGAAAAAATTGCCGGTGTTGAGGTTGCCGTCGTCCAGCTTGCGGTCGATGTCGGAAAGCTGGATGGAGTCGGATGTGACCTGGTCGCTTCCGACCGTGGCGATGACGATCACGGCCGCATAGCGGCCGCCCAGCTGCGGGCTCTGGGTGGCGAACTGGTAGTAGCCCCCGATGGGCGTCAGCCGCGACCAGTTGGTCTGGCTCAGGTAGCCCTCCATGCCCGCGGGAAACGTGCCGGGCGCCCCTCCGCCGGGCGGCCAGTCGCCGTGCTCCTGGGCGTAGGCCTGGAAGGCGCCGGCGTAGACGCGCAGGTCGTTCATCACCACGCTCGACCGCGCGTTGAGCCTGCTCTTCATGAGCGCCGGCACCGACACCGCAGCCAGTATCCCTATGATCAGTACGACCACGCCCAGCTCGACCAGGCTGAAGCCCGAGGCCCCCTCGGATTCCTTATTCCGGAAGGTTGATGCGGTAGAGCTGCAGCGAACTGCCCTCGAGGAAGCGCAGGTCTGCGATTGCCGAGAGTAGATTGACCTTCGCCTGCAACTCGCTGACGCGGGCGGTTTCAAGAGTATTCTGAGCTTGGAGCACAAGGTAGCTGGTTGCAAGACCCGCGTCGAATTCGGCCTTCTGCAGCTCGTACGCCTTCTGGGCAAACTTGGTGTTCTCGGCGGATGAGCGCACGCTGGCGACGCTAGTCTGCACGCTGCGGACCGCGGCCCTGACCTGCACCACCAGGTTCTGGTCGGCCTGGTCGTAGGCCACCTCCTGGCTGCGCACGCCGGACAGCGCCTGCCGGTAGATCGCCCTGTTGGCGCGCATTTCCCACGGAATGCTCAGGGTCACGCCCGCGTTCCAGTTGTACCCGGGCCAGCTGCCGATGATCGACTGGCTGGCGTTCGCCGCATACGAGTTATACCCGAGGCCGCCGTTGACATTCAGCTCGGGGAGCGTGTTCCGCTTTGCCTTCAGCGCGGTGAGCTTGAACTGGTCTATCGTCGCCTGCGCGACCGCGAGGTTGGGTCCGTTGTCCCTGGCGAGCTTGTACGAACGGTCGAACGAGACGTCGGGTTCGCCGATGAAAGGGAAATCGATATTGCCGACGGCCGACTTGAACTGCCGGTCGCCGAGCAGCTGCAGGAGCGCGTCCTCGCTGTTCTGGACCGACTGCTCGTCGAGGATCAGCTGGTTCTGGGCGGAGGCCACGCCCGCCCGGGCCTGCATCACGTCAAGGTCCGTGAGAACGCCGGTCTGGCGCTTGATGGTGTTCTCATCAAGAAGCTGCTGGGCCTGCTTGAGTTCCTCCTCCTGCACCTTGTACTGCTCCCGCTGGTAGAGGAGATTGTAGTACGTGGTCTCCACGTTGTAGACCATCGTGAGCACCGTGCTCTTGAAGTTGAGGTTGGATATCCTGACGCCGAGCTTGGCGCTCTCGATCGCCGCGCGGTTGTAGTCGGTGCCGGCCCCTTGGAGGAGCGGCTGGGCCACCGAAATGGAGGCCGTGCTCCCAAACGCGGGGTTGGGCAGGAAGAACGTCGGGATGTAGTCGGAGCGGACCATCTGGTAGCTCGCCGCGAGGGTCCCGCCCGTCTCGACGGTGTCGGTGACGGACAGGGTGCCGGTATCGGTGATGGATTTAGGCGGTATGCCGAAAGCCTCCTCGTTCACCGCGGTCACCGTTACGGTCCGGCCGCCCGTGAAACCGAGGACCGGCTCGAACGCCGCCTCCTGGATCACGACGCTGTCCACGGCCTCGAACACGCTGAACTCCTGAATCCGGACCGTGAAATTCCTGCCTAGCGCCTGTGCGACGCAGTTCTGGAGCGTCACCTGCCCGGACAGGTCCACCGGGATCGAAGTGTCGCCGAACGCCGGGAGCGGGGGGTAGCCGTCCGCGGCGCGGATCGATGAAACCGACAGAAGGCAGAGAAGCGCGAGACCGAGGCGAGCGATGGATCGGGGCATTAGGTGTAAGAAATGGTACGTCTACACAGGAATCAACACAGGTGGACGGCCGAAAGTTACTCTTTTTTCTACGTGCGGCGCGCCCGAGCGCGGGGACGGTCGAAAGCCGCTGTCGAGCGGCGCCTAGGGATTGGCCTTCTTGGCCGAGGTGTCGGACCGCTTCAGCTCCTTGTCCGTGATCTCGCCCAAAATCGAATAGGACTCGGTCCGGGCATAGGTCATGGCGAGCTGGTCCCTGAGCTGGATATAGCGGGCGTTGGACGGATCGAGGGGGGGGGCCTTCTTGTCGGCGGCATACACCAGGAAACCCAGCTTCCCGTCGGCCGAGGTCACCATTTCCGAGACGCCGCCCTTGTCGAGACGGTCCAGCGCGCCGATCGCGGCCTGGTCGATGTCGTGGGGCTGGCTGCGGAACGTGAACGGGGGATACGTCTTCACGGTGAGCTTCACGCCGCCGCCGGCCTCCGCTGCCGCCTTGTCGAACGATTCCCCGGACTTCAGCCGGCGCGCGAGGGCGGCCCTGAGCGTCGTGCCGAGCTCGATGAAGCGCTTGCGCTTCATGTCGTCGATCGCGTCCGCGCGAACCTTGTCGCGCACGTCGGCGAGGAGGGGCTGGTGGGCGGGAAGCGACTCCTTCCAGAAAAGCACCACGGCGCCCCCGGCGGTCGGAATCCCCTCGGAATAGAAACGGTCCGCGTTAAGCCCGAAGGCTGCCGTCGCGATCTCGCGCGATCCGCCAAGTTCCGGGGGCCCCGAATCACGGGTGAACGGTGCGAGGCTCGCCGTCTTCAGCTTGTGCGCCGCAAGGAATGCGTCGAGCGAGGCGCCCCGAGTGACCTTGCCCTCATAAAGGGCGTACGCGAGGTCGGAGGCCGCCTTGACCGCGCTCCGGCCCGCGCGCTCGCGCTGGAGCGCCGCGCGCACCTGCGGCTCGACGGCCTGGAAATCGGCCGCCGCGTCGGGCTTGACGGAGGGGGCCTTCGCCGGAGGGGGCCTTGGGAACTTTCCCGGGTGGGCGTCATAGTATTCCCTGACCTCGGCATCCGTAGGGGCGTCCTGCGCCGCGAACTCAGCACCGGGAAAGTCGACGTAATCCACCGAGACGCGAGGCGGTACGGTGTATCGGAATGAATTGTCGGTAAAGAACTTGAGGATTTCAGCATCGGTCAGGTTGATCCCCGGATCATAGGCGGCGTAATCGACCGTGGCCGTGGAGATCGCCCAGGTCGTGTCCGCCTTGAGGATAAGGGTCTTCACGTCGCCGGGAAGGACGTAACCCGGGCCCGAGAGGAGCCTTTCGACCAGGCCGGCCCTCGCATCGTCCGCCAGAACGCGCGCGACGTCAGCCTCCGAAAGGAAACCGCTGGTTTTCAAACCCTTGCGGAACGCGTCATATCGCGTCACGTCAAACTGGCCGTCGGACTCGTCGAACATGCGCAATCCCTTGATGAAATTGGTTATCTCGCCCGGGGTCGCCGGGGGAATGTGCATCTCGTCCGCGTAGTGGAGCGCGGCGGCCCGCTGAAACGCGTAGATCTGGAGCTGGTCGGAGCTGATGCTCGTCCCGTATTGGAGGAAGGCGCTTATCCGCGCGTCGCCGACCATCCGGTCGACATCGTCGCGGGACGCGAGATTGTGGCCGAAGTAGTCCCGGATCACCTCGTGGCGGTCAGCGCGCCCGATTCCGGGGGTCGAGCCGATCGTGAAAATGAACGGGACGACCATCCCGATCAGGAGGACCGCAAATATGATGCGAAAGTGCCGCTGGAATGTCCGCTGAATCCACGAAATCATGTGCGTAAAAGGGAGCGGAGGCTAGGGCGCCCCCCGGCTCTGGCAACGCTTTATTTGGCGACATCCGCCTCGGAGAGAAGTTCCTCGACCGACTTGCGGAAGAAATCCTGCTCGCCCATGCGCTCGCTCGCGGCGACGAACTCGCGCACGACCGGGTCGATCCTGTCAAGGCCATCGCCGGATGGGTCGGCTCCCTGGTGGTCGGCGGCCGACTTGAACTGGAGCAGGGTTATCCTGCCCAGGGGCCGCGCGGGCTGGTAAAGGATGCCCGCCGAGGGTGCGCCCTGTGCCTGGGGAATCGGCATGACGAATCCCAGGTCGACGAGCCGGTTCAGGCATTCGTTCAGGACCTGGGCCGGCACCCTTACCAAGTCGGACAGATCAGAGACCGACAGCGGCGGCAGGCGCGCGTGGACGCGGCGGCAGATCGCCATGAGCACCGCGAGTGAAAGCCTCTCGCGATTGGCGGCGCTCAGGCTGCCCCATGCCAGCTTGCTGTTGCGGACATGGACGTTCTGGACGGCATAGCTGATCTGGCCCCCGATGAGGATGAAGAGCCAGAAGACAAAGAGGCCGAACATCAGAACCGGGATCATCCCGAGCGACCCGAACAGGCTCTTCGTGATGAGGACGCGCTTGAGATACAGAAACTGGAAATAGTTGTTGGCCGCGAGAAGGATGGCGACCACGACGGCTCCCGACAGCGCCGCGCCCCACTTGACCCGGGTGTTGGGAATGGCCCGGTAGAACGTCGCCAGGACGCCGACCAGCAGCGCGAATGAGAATGGAGGAAGCAGCCAGCGCAGCATCCGGACGATCTCGGTCCCGAAGGGAAGCTTCCCGACGAACACGTTCACGAACGTCCCGGCGCCAAGCAGCGCGACCGCCGCGAAAAAGATCACCCCCCCGAGCGTGAGAACCGTCCAGTAGAGCACGACGCGCATCAGCAGGGAGCGGCCGCGGCGCACGCCCCAGATCTCGTTGAAGACATCCTCGATCGACTTGAACAGCAGCAGGACGATCACGACCAGGAGCAGCGCGCCCACGACGCCGACCGCGTCGGACTGCGCTCCCTTGATGAAGCCGTTGATCATCGCGACCAGCTGCGGGTTTACGGGCACCCCGCCGCCTTCATTGAGGCTCTCGTACTGGACGAGCTGGGGCGCGATGAAGGTGATCACGCGGTTCAGCGCGTCGACGGCCAGGTTGGGGTCCCGCTCGCCGAGAACGGTCGAGGCGACCAGCATGGCGACCGCGATCAGCGGACCGAGCCCGAGCATCGAGCTGAAGCTCAGGTCCGCGGCCCGGCTGAACGTCTTTGTCTCGAAGAAGGTGGTGGCCGAGATGGAGACGACCCTCAGCAGCGCGTAAAGCCGCCCCCTGGGTGAGTTGTCCGACAGGAGGGTCGGCTGCCAGATGTCCTTATTCCAAAGGCGGGAGAGATTCTTTCCGATCCCCAGTAAGGGCATCTCGGTCCATCAGACTGACAACAGGAAGTACGACGTCCCCGCCATTCCAGCGACACCGAGCGCCGCCACGACGATGACTGGAAACATGTTCACGCATACCGTCACGAGGTAGAGGCCCACGGCACCCCCGATTGCCGCGATGAGCGGCATGTTCTGGCCCTGGGTGTAGTACAGGAATCCGAACAATCCCAGCCCGAGCGCCGCCCTGAAGCGGATGAAGGGGTAGAACGCAACGACGCCGAGGCCGAGCATGGTCGCCATGAACAGGTCGAGCGCGCCGAGGAAGACGAGGGGCTGGAGAACGATCCCGTCCAGGTCCACGGCCTGGATCGCGTCGGCCGCCGGCAGGAGCTCGCCCGCCGCGGCGAGCACCAGGCACACCACCGCGGCCCACATCCCGATCCTAGCGGCATGGGCCTGCATCAGGGCGGGGTCGATCTTGTCCTTGGTCTCGTCCGTCCTGCCCTCGGCGCCCGCGAGCATCTCCTGGACCGTGATCGGGGCGAGCAGGTCGGACCGCCTGGCAGGCGACGACGCCTCCTTCACCTTCATGCGAAGCTTCCGCTTCTCGGGGAAAAGCGATGTCTTCAGCTCCTCGGTCGCGCCGATCGCGGTCCAGTCCTCAAGGGCGGCGTCGTACCAGAGCGTCTCGACTGTGACCTGGCCGGTCTCCGCGAGGGAAATGAGCTGCTCGAGGTTGAAGGGACCGCGAGCCTCGTTTTCCGACGCCTCGCGTATGTAGTATTCCTGCGTGGCCATTGCGGGAAGAGGGTGGTCGGGAGCGCCAAGGGCGGCAAGCGCGTTTTGCTTACATCCGCTCGAGCGTGCGAATCCCGAGCAGGCTTATGCCGGTTTCCAGGACCAGGAGGGTGCGCGAGCACAGCAGGAGGCGGCGGGCGCGGGCGACCGGGTCCGCGACGATCACCTTGTCGGCATTGTAGAAGGTGCTGAATTCGCCCGCGAGCTCGTAAAGGTAGAGGCAGAGGAAATGGGGCCGGAGCGACTCCAGGGCGAGGCGAAGCGCGTCGGCGAACTTGACGAGCCTTCGGGCCAGGGCGATCTCGCCGGGCGTCTGGAAGGCGTCCGCGCCGGATTCAGCCGCGGGATCCCCGCATTCAACCCCCTGTCGCCGGAATATCGAGCGGATTCGGGCGATGGCGTAGAGGAGGTACGCCGCCGTGTTGCCCTCCAGCGAGATCATCTTGTCCCATGAAAAGAGATAGTCGCTGGAGCGATTCTGCGAAAGGTCGGCGTACTGCACCGAGCCGACTCCCACGATCTCGGCGATCCGCCTGCGCTCGTCCTCGGGAAACTCCGGGCTCTTGCCCGTGACGAGCGCATATGCCCGCTGCACGGCCTCGTCGAGCAGGTCGGTAAGCCTTACGTGGTCGCCCGCGCGGGTCTTCAGCGGCTTGCCATCTTCGCCGAGCACGGTCCCGAAATCGACGTGCTCGAGCTTCGGGACGGCCCAGCCCCGCTGGGCGAACCACTTGCGCGCGGTGAGGAAAAGCTGCTCGAAGTGATCCGCCTGGCGCTTGTCGACGACGTAGAGGATGCTGCTCGCGCCAAAGTGCTCGGAGCGGTACAGGATCGCGGCCAGGTCGGTGGTGGCGTAGTTGGCGGCGCCGTCCGACTTGCGCACGATCATGGGCTGCGTCTTGAAGCGCGGATGTTCCGGATGGAAAACGACCTGTGCACCCTCGCTGGGCGACGAGACCCCGGCTTCCGAAAGCTCCGCATAGATGCGTTCGACCTTGTCGTTGTAGAAGCTCTCGCCCAGCGTTTCGTCAAAGCGGATCCCGAGCCTGTCGTAGATCCGCTGGAATGCCGAGAGGCTCGCCTCGTTGATGCGCCTCCACAGCGCAAGGTTCTCGGGGTCGCCGGCCTGGAGCTTCACAAGCTCGGCCCGCGCAACCTCCATGACTTCCGCGTCCGACTCGGCCGCGGAATTCCCTATCTTATAGAGGCGCTCGAACTCGTCGATGGGGTCGCGCTCGAGCGCGGCCTCGTCCAAGTAGCGCTTGCAGGCCCAGATAAGCTTGCCGTACTGGGTGCCCCAGTCGCCGATGTGGTTGTCGCGAACCACCCGGGCGCCCGTGAATCCGAGAAGGCGCGCGATGGCTTCCCCGATCACGGCCGAACGCAAGTGGCCCACATGCATCTGCTTCGCCGCGTTGGGAGAGCTGTAGTCGACCACCCACGTTTCCCCCGCATGGGCCGCGGACGCCCCCGCGGCCAAGTCCTCCCGGGACGCATGGGCCTTGAGCCAGCCGAGGAGGAGCTGGGGGCGGGCCGCGAAATTTATGAAGCCCGGGCCGGCTACGGACACCTCGAACCCCTCGCGGATGGCGCCGGAAAGGGCGGAGGCAATGGCCTCGGCCATGGGCCGCGGCGCGTTGCCGGACCTCTTGGCGGCCGCCAGCACGCCGTTCGCCTGGAAATCGCCATGCCTTGGATCGGCGGTGCGCACGCCCGGCTCGAACGTCCCGGGCTCGATGCCCGAGGCGGCGGCGGCGGCCCTGAGGGCCCCTTCGAGCTCGCCGATCAAATCGAACTCACGGTGCATCCGGCCACTCCAAACCAGCCGGGGGCAGGCGCAAGGAAAGAGTCTATGGGTCGTTTTGGCTCGACATTTTAAGGGAAGCGTCTTGGCTCGTACGCTTTCCCCGCCTCGGGGCCCTTCCCATATCCGCCCATCACTCCATGACGAGCAAACGCAACATCCCCGCCCGCCGTTTCATCAAGCCCACGTTTAACTTCTTGATTGAGAAGAAGAGAGATGGCGGAGAGTTCACCCAGGAGGAGATCCGGTACATCATCGACAGCACGCTGGACGGCGAAATGCCGCTGCACCAGCTCGCCGCCCTGGCCATGGCGATCTACTTCTCGGGAATGTCGGCGCAGGAGACGGCCGATCTCACCGAGGAAATGATGCTTTCCGGGGAAGTGATCGACCTGTCCCACATCGCCAAGCCGAAGATCGACAAGTATTCGACGGGCGGCGTCGGCGACAAGACGGCGCTTGTGCTCGTCCCGCTCGCCATGGCCTCGGGCGTCGTCGTCCCGATGATGTGCGGCGTCGAGCACGACTACGTGATCAACACCCTGGAGAAGCTTGCCGCGATCCCCGGCTTCAAGGGACACCAGACCAACGAGCAGTTCGCGGCCCAGCTGGCCAAGATCGGGGGCGCCATCGTGGCCCAGAACGAGGACTTGGCGCCCGCAGATGCGAAGCTCTACGAGCTGCGCAAGGACACGGGCACGATCCCAAGCCTTCCCCTCATAACCGGCAGCGTCCTTTCCAAGAAGCTCGCCGAGGGCGCCGAGGGCCTCGTCATCGACGTGAAATGGGGCAATGGCTCATTTATCAAGGACTTGGAACAGGCGAAGCAGCTCGCCCGCTCGATGACGCGCGTCGGCCGCTCGATGAAGCGCCGCTGTGTCGCCCTCGTTACGGACATGAACCAGCCGCTGGGCGACTCCGTCGGGACCGCGCTTGAGGTCAAGGAAGCGATCCAGCTGCTGAGGGGGGAGGGCCCCGAGGACGTTAAGGAGCTGGTGCTCAAGCTCGGCATGGAGATCGTCCGGCTCGCCGGCGTCGCCGGCTCGACGCTGTCCGCCAAGCAGACCGTCCAGCGCCACCTAACGGACGGTTCGGCGCTCGAGAAGTTCAAGGAGCTGGTCAGGGCCCAGGGCGGGGACACCACCTTCATCGACCACCCGGAAAAATTCCCGCAGGCGAGGCACATTCGCAAGCTGCCGGCGCCCAAGCGCGGCTACGTCCATACGATCAACGCGGCGATGATCGCCCGCGGCGTGCATCTTCTTGGCGCGGGCAGGGAAAGCGCGCACGACAAGATCGACCATTCGGTCGGGGTCTCCGAGATCAAGAAGGTCGGCACCCAGGTCAAGCAGGGCGAGCCGCTGATGATGATCCACTACAATGACGAGGCGAAGCTGGAGCAGGCCCTCGAATTCTTCAAGAACGCCTACCGCCTCGCCCCCAAGCGCCCGACCCCGCCCCCGGCCATAGTCGAGCGGGTGGCCTGACAGCGTTCGCGCAGGATTTTCAGCCGTGGTCGACCGTTCGTCTTGGTCGCGGCCTTGGGCGCAGCTCAAGTACGTCACCTTCCAGCCGGCGATCTTCCCGCGCCTGCTCGGCGAGGTGTCGCCCGACGCGCGCCCCGGCGACTGGGTCTCGGTCTACGACAAGAACGGCGAGCCGGTGGGGGCGGGAATCTTCAACCCAAGGGCCAAGATCCCGCTCAGGGTTGTCGCCCATGGCGCGGAGCCGATCGGCGAGGGCTACTTCGAGACGGCGATCCGGCGCGCCGTGGGGATGCGGCGCGACCTCTTCAAGCTCGACGCCAGGACGGACGCCTACCGGCTGATCAACTCCGACGGCGACGGGCTGAGCGGCCTCACTGTCGACCGCTACGCCGACGTGCTCCTTTGCGAGGTGTTCAGCCTGGGCATCGCGCAGCGGCTTCCGAAGTGGCTGCCGCTCATGCACGAGCTGGCGGGCACGAAGTTCGCGCGTGTCCAGGTGGACCACGACCTCGGCAGCCTCGAGGGCATCAAGCCCTCCACGTTCAACGAGACCAACGCGGCGGCGCCGCGCACCGTCAAGATCCGGGAAAACGGGGTGCGGTACGAGGTCGACTTCGCCGAGGGCCACAAGACGGGCTTTTTCTGCGACCAGCGCGAGAACCGCGGGGCGATCGCGCAGTTCTCGAAGGGGGCCCGCGTGCTGGACCTCTGCTGCTACACGGGGGGCTTTTCCCTGTGCGCCAAGATCCTTGGCGAGGCGAACGACGTGACGAGCGTCGACCTCGACGAGGCGGCCGTCGCGCAGGCCAGGCGCAACGCGAACCTGAACCAGGTCCGGCTGAACTTCGTCCACGCGGACGCGTTCGCCTACGCGCGGCAGATGTACCAGAACAAGGAGTCGTGGGACCTGGTGGTGCTCGATCCCCCGAAGTTCATCTTCACACGCGACGCACACGGCAACTGGGAGGGCCGCCAGAAATACGAGGACCTGAACCAGCTTGCGATCGGCTTGGTCAAGGCGGGCGGGATCTTCGTCACCTGCTCTTGCTCGGGCCTGCTGAGCCTGGAGGACTTTGAGCAGCACGTGATCAAGGCGGCGCACAGGCTCAACCGGCGGCTCCAGTTTTTCAACCGGACGGGACCCGGGCCCGACCATCCGGTCTATTCCAACTGCCTCGAGGGCCGGTACCTCAAGGTGCTGTGGTCGAGGGTGACGTGAACAGGCGGCCGCTCAGGCGCGGCCCATGTACGCGCCATCGGCGGTGCTGACGCGGACGAGCTCGCCTTCCTTGACGAAGAGGGGCACCTGGATGACGAGGCCGGTCTCCAGTTTCGCCGGCTTCTGGACGTTGCTCGTCGTGTCGCCCCTGATCCCGTCGGCTGATTCGACGATCTTCAGGGTCACGGCGGACGGCAGCTCGACGGTCAGGGCCTTTTCATCCACGAAGAGGACATCGACCTTGCCGCCCGGCGTGAGGTAGTTCTTCACGTCCCCCAGGGTCTGCGCGCTCAGCTCGATCTGGTCGAAAGTCGTCGGATCGATGAACGCGAATGCGTCGCGGTCCGCATAGCTGTATTCAAGCGTGCGGCGCTCGGTCGGGAGCACCTCGATCGTGTCAGTCGAGGCGAAGCGCTGGTCAAGCGCCTTGCCGTAGCGCAGGTTGCGCATCTTCACCTGCACGAAGGCACGCAGGTTCCCGGGGGTGCGGTGCTGGGTTTCCATGACGAGGTGGGGCTCGCCGTTGTGTTTGATTACCTGACCTTTGCGAATATCGTTTGCTGCGGGCATGGCGTCTTTGCGGATCGTTCTGGGCGTGATGGATGCGGGAAGGATCAGTCCTACGAAGACGGCCGTCCCTGTCAAGGCCGGGGCCGACAACTCTCCGCGCTTGCGCTGCCCGGCACGAGTTGCCGACACTATTCTGCAAATTTGATGAAACAACGGACCCTGTCGCGCCCCGTGTCGGTAAAGGGCAACGCCCTCCACACCGGTGAAGCGGTGACCCTCACCCTCAAGCCGGCGCCCGCGGACCACGGGGTCGTTTTCAGGCGCGTGGACCTGAGCGGAGCCCCCGAGATCCAGCCGCGCGTGGACCATGTCACCGACCTCGTGCGGGCGACGACGATCCAGGCGGGCCACGCGAAGATCCACACCGTCGAGCATGTGCTGAGCGCCCTGAGCGGCTGCTGCGTCGACAATGTCGTCGTCGAGATGAATGCGTCGGAGCCCCCCATCCTGGACGGCTCGGCCCGGCCTTTCGTGAACCTTATAATCGAGGGCGAGCCGGTCGAGCAGGACAAGGAGCGCGACTACTACGTGCTTGATGGGCCCGTGTCCGTCGCGCGGGGCAATTCCTCGATCATCGCCCTCCCGCACGACGGCCTGAAGATCTCCTGCACGTCGGCGGACGACCGCGGGACGCACACGCAGCACATGTCGCTGACCATAGACCAGGAGACATATGTGACCCAGATCGCTCCGGCCAGGACATTCACGTTCTACGAGGACATCGAGGAGCTCCTCAAGCTGGGCAAGATCCGCGGGGGCTCGCTCGATTGCGCCGTCGTGATCAAGGGCGACAAGGTGATGTCCAAGGAACCCCTCCGGTTCAAGGACGAGTTTGTCCGCCACAAGATCCTCGACATCGTGGGCGACGTCTCGCTCCTGGGAATGCCGCTGAAGGCGCACATCGTCGCGACCCGGCCGGGCCACGCGATCAACGCCGAGCTCACGAAGATCCTCTTCGACCGTCTCCAGGAGCGCAAAAAGGGAGGAGCCAGGAAAAGGGGCGTGCCTCGCGGGCCCGAGGAGGCCGACGTGACGGCGCTCGATATCCGGAGCATCCTGGACATGATTCCGCACCGGTATCCGTTCGTCCTGATCGACCGGGTCGTCGAGATCAAGGGGTCGCAGGAGCTGGTCGCGATCAAGAATGTCACCATCAACGAGCCATACTTCAACGGCCACTTCCCGGGCAATCCCGTCATGCCCGGGGTCCTTCAGCTCGAGGCGATGGCCCAGGCCGCGGGCATCCTCATTATCGCCCACAACAAGTGGGTGCCGAAGCCGGCGTTCTTCATGAGCGCGGACAAGGTGAAGTTTCGCAGGCCCGTCCGCCCGGGCGACCAGCTTCGGATTCTCGCGAAGCTCACCAAGGTCCGCGCCAACAAGATAGCGTTCGCCGAGGTGAGCTGCACGGTGGACGGTCAGGTCGTGTCGAGCGCGGAGCTGATGATAGCGGTCGTAGAGGAGCCCGGCGACGAGTGAGCGGCGGCCCTCCGGTGCCCTACTTCTTGTAGACGCCGGCCGGGTCGAACGCTCGCGTGGCGGCGAATTCGAGCTTCGGCGCGCCCATCCCGTCCAGGTCGGCGCCTGCGGCGAGCTTGCGGTAGAAGCAGGACCTATAGCCGTTGTGGCATGCGCCGGGGCCCGTGTTCTCAACCCTCAGCAGAAGGACGTCCTGGTCGCAGTCGACGTAGAGATCCACGACCTTGAGCGCGTGGCCGGATTGCTCCCCCTTGACCCAGAGCTTGTTCCGCGAGCGGCTCCAAAACGCCGCCGTCCGGGTGCGGATCGTGTGGGAGAGCGACTCGGCGTTCATGAATGCGAACATGAGGACCTCGCCGGTCGCGTGGTCCACGGTGATGCAGGGGATCAGTCCGTCCGGGCCGAATTTCGGCTGCAGGAGTGTTCCGAGCTCGACCTCGTCGGTCGTGGTGCGGGCGGCAAATGAGGCGGGCTTGGCCATGGTCAGGTCGGGGGGAGGGCGCCCAGTTTTCTCAGGTAGTCGTAGGTGTAAAGCCCGGTCCTGTGCCCGTCGCTGAATTCGAAGCGCAGGGCGTAGTTGCCGATGCGCTCCCAGCCGAGGATCCGGACGCCGGAATGGTCGGCACCGCGTTCGCCCCCGTACTGCGTCCCGAACATGTCGCGCTCCCCCTGGGTCTCCGCGCTGGGGGACGCGCGGCGGAGCAGGTCGTGGCGGAGGAAGGATTCGGCGCCGTCGCTCCAGGCGATGGCGACCTCGTCGCCGATCACCTGGACGTTTGCGGGAGTCTGCATGGGATTGAGGAGGTGCGCGCAACGTCGCCCGGACGTTCGCCGATCGCAAACCCGATTTTGGCCCGGAGCCGCCCTGCGGCCTCCGTCAGGCGGCCTACGGCACGGCGCCGGCTACCGGGCCTGGAGACCCAGCGCCCTGACGCATTCAGCATCGAGCGTCCGGCGACCCTGCGCGTCGCTGTTTGCGACGCGAAATCCGCCCGCGTAGTCCCACATAGCCCAGCCGACTCCCTGCGCCTCGCAGAGTTCGCGCACGTCGCGTATCCAGCGGTAGCGGCTGTCGGGAGGCGCGACCCGGGTGTAGACCCCGAATTCGTTGCAGGTGAGGGGAACGCCGTTCACGCGCCCCCAGTCAAACGCGAGGGCGAGGCGTGCGGCGATCCAATCGCGGGACGCATGGTAATCCCCGAGGACCTTGCGCGCCGCGGGATCCGAGAGCGCCGCGAGCTCGGCGGCCTTGCTCACCGGGTCGACGGGATAGACGACGCCGGTGAGCTCCTTCTCGCCATCGCCGGTCCAGGACGCGCCCTGGTGGGTCTCGGCCATCGGCTCATAGAAATGGAAGTTGTAGACGACATTGCGGTCCGCTAGCGGGGTGAACTTCGCAAGCTCGCCGACGCCGCTCCAGCGGTTCGAGGTGACGATGATCGTGTGCCTCGGCGCGGCGGACCGCATGGCTGCGAACAGTCCCCCCTGGACCCAGGACCAGCGCTCGAGCGACATCATGCCCGCCGGCTCGTTCATGGTCTCGAGGAAGACGCGTTCCGGGTCGCGGACCGCCAGGTGGCGGGCCATCGCGCCCCAAAGCGCGGCGGCCTTCAGCGCGAGCGCATCGTCCGTGCGCAGCCTGCCCTTTGTGTCCTCGCGCGCATGCCAGTCTACGATCACGGCAAGGCCGGCCCCGAGGATGTGGTCGAGCGCGGCGTCGAAATCGGGGAGAAATTCGGATCGCAGGGTCCCGGGGTGGTCCTCATCCATGAACATCTCGAACTCGACCGGATACCGGACATGGGTGAACCCGGCGCCGGCGATAAGCGCGAAATCCTCAGGCTTGTCATAGGTTGCGAACCAATCGTGGGCGTAAGCCCCGTTTTTCACCGGGATCTGCGAGAACCAATGGGACAGGTTGACTCCCCTGGAGAGGGCCGCGAGCCGCCCGGCCGGGACGTCGCTTGCCGGCAACGCCGGGGCCGCGAGCGCGCCGGCGTACGCCAGGAGCGCGGCGGCGAGGAACGCCCGGGGATGGATTGGGGTTGGCATGGGACCAGGATGACGGAGCCCAGGGCTCCCTTCGAGACTCTTTGCAATTGCCGGGGACGGGGAGCGGTGCTAGCCCTTCCCGTCCCATGGGACGACAATGGCTCCACGCAAAGCGCGCGATCGTCAACCTGAAGAAGGGCCAGGTCGTTGGGAAGCTGGTCAAGGAGATCACGGTCGCGGCGAAGCTCGGCGGCGCCGATCCCGTGGCGAATGCGCGGCTTTTTGCCGCCCTTGAAAAGGCGCGCAAGGCGAGCGTGACCCGCGACGTCATCGAGCGGGCGATCAGGAAGGGCGCCGGGGTCGGCGACGAGAAGCTCGTCCTCGAGCACGTTGTTTTCGAGGGCTACGCCCCCCACAAGGTCCCCCTCATCGTCGAGGTCTACACGGACAACCACCAGCGCACCGCGCCGGAGATGCGCTTCCTTTTCAAGCGGGGCGTGCTGGGGAGCGCGGGCAGCAACAAGTTCCTCTTCGACCATGTCGGGCTCATTGAGGCGCATCACCCGGACCCCGCTGCCGACCTCGAGGCCGCCGCGATCGAGGCGGGCGCCAATGACGTGGAGCCGCTCACGCACCATCAAAACGACGACATTCCGGACGGCCACGCCGGCGCCCGTTTCATCTCCGACCGGACGGCGGTCCACGCCGTGTCCACTTGGCTTGCGCAGCACGGCTGGTCGGTCGTGACGAGCGAGCTGGGCTATATCGCAAAGTTGTTTCCCGAGCTCGACGAGGCGACGAGGGCCGACGTCGGGGAGTTCCTCCAGGCCCTGGAGGACCACGACGACGTCCAGCGGGTCTGGGCGGCGGTCAGATAACCCGCATATCCATGTGCGGCAACGGTTGACACCGGGGGCTGTTTTTCCCGAAATGGGCTCCCGTCAACCTGCCATGCCGTGAACATCCTAATCGTCGAAGACGAAGCCACTTCGCGCGAGATGCTGCTGACCATCCTCGAGATGGAGGGGGATCACCAGATTCTGACCGCCTCGGACGGCGACGACGCGCTCAAGCTGATGGCGGATCCGCGGCATCCCTTCGACGTGGTTTTCCTGGACCTGATGCTTCCGTCGATCTCCGGCCTCGACCTGCTTGAGCGGGTGAGGGCGATACCCGCCTGTCGCTTCGTCAGGGTGATCATCTGCACGATCTCGACCGACAGCGCGACGGTCGTCCGCGCGGCGCGGCTCGGCGTCCGCCATTACATGGTGAAGCCGTGCGACAAGATTCGCGTGTTTGAGCAGCTCAACATCATCAAGGCCGAGATCGCAGGGCTCCAGAAGATCGAGAGGCCCGAGGAGGCCGCTGGCCGCCTGGGGATCGACATCCCCGCATACAAGGCGAAGGTGGGCGTGACCCTCGAATACATGGAACGCTGGCTGACGAAGGCCAAGGCCGGCGCGCGGTCCACGGACCGGCAGCAGCTGGCGGCCGACACCGGCAGGCTAAAGACCGACGCGCTGGATCTGGGCCTGCGGGAGGTCGGGCGCCGGTTTTCCACGCTTGAAACCCGGTTGTCCATCGAGCCCCAGGAAGAGGTGCCCGCTTCGCGTGCGATCGAGATCGCGTTCATCATGAGCCACCTCCACGGCGAGCTCAACCGGGTCCGCTCGGTGCTCAAGATCATCGCTCCCGACAAGCCTCTTTCGTGAGGCGCGCTCGGGTCTCCGTACTCGGCATTTCCCTGGGTCTGGCCGCGGCGGTCGCGGCCCGCGGCGCGGAAACGCTGAGCATCGCCGCCGCCTCGAACCTCACCTATGCGCTCGAGGCCCTGGACGCCGAGTTCAGGAATACCTCCCCCTCGGTCGACGTCACGACGACGGCCGGCGCGTCGGGAAGCCTGGTCGCGCAGATAAGGGACGGGGCGCCCTACGACGTCTTTCTATCGGCCGACCTCGAATTCGCCGAGGCGCTCGTCAAGTCAGGGAGCGCCGATGCCGGGAGCCTCACCCCCTTTGCGGTCGGCCGGCTCGTGATCTGGACGGTCAAGCCCGGCGTCGACATCTCCGACATCGCCGCAACCGTGCGCAGCCCCGCGGTGCGCGTCCTTGCGATCGCAAGCCCCGACAGCGCGCCCTACGGCCGGGCGGCGAGGCAGGCGCTCGAGAAACTGGGGCTCTGGCCCGTGGCCGTGCCGAAGCTGGTCACCGCCGAGAACATTTCGCAGGCGACCCAGTTTGTCGAAACGGGCAATGCGGACGCCGGGTTTGTGGCGCTCTCCGCCGTCGTTTCCCCGCGGCTAAGGGGCAAGGGGCGCTGGCTTGAGGTGCCTGCGGGGCTGTATGAGCCGCTCACCCAGGTCGCGGTGATCACGTCCCATGGCTCCGCCAACCCCCAGTCGGCGCGTTTTGTCGCCTTCCTTGGGAGCGCCGCGGCGCGGCGCGTGCTGAACGGCTTTGGCTACGGGGTGCCTCTTCCCTCCGCCCGGGCGCGGGACGGCAAGTAGCGCCGTTTTCGGCGGCTGCAGGCGCCCCGGCGAAGCCGCTCAGCCGGCCTTCGAGGTGTAGAGCGCGACCAGCGCCGCCCCGATGGCCTGGGATAGTTCGCCCAGCTCCGAGGCAGCGAACTTGATCGTCGCCCGCTGGCCGGGCCAAAGGTAGGGCATCGCGGTCTCGCGAAGGACGCTGATGTACCGATCGCGGAACTTTGCCGTGGTGGACTCGTGGTCCATGAGGCCGCCCCCGACCACGACGAAACCGGGATCGAGCGCCAGGCAGAGCGACGCCGCGTGCAGCCCAAGCGCCCGGGCCTGGAACTCGAAGATCTCCATCGCAAGCGGATCCTCCTTCTGGGCAAGCCCGCGAAGCGACATCGCCTTTTCCCTTGGCGGGTGCTCCGATCGCGCGAGCGCGTGGCCGGGATGCCGCTTCAACACCTCCTCAAGGAGGTGGGGCAGCCCGGAAAGGGTGGTGTACGACTCGATGCACCCCCATGTCCTGCCGCAGCCGCAGGGGAACGGCCTCATCCCGAGAAGGTGAAGCGGGGCTGGCATGTGCGCCGCCTCCATTCCCGAGAGGGTCTCGCCGTCCAACGGCAGCCCGTTGGTGTCGATATAGGCGCACCCCAGGCCGGAGCCAGGGGCGAGCAGGAGCACCGAGGCCTTTTTTCCGGCGCGCACCAGCTTGGCCTCGGCGACTCCGCCGAACTTGCCGTCGTTTCCCACCGAGAGGGGGATCGCGCGGCCCGCGGCCTCCGAGAGCGCGCGGCCGTAGTCGGCGTGGAAATTCCAGCCGTCAAAGCTGGCGGGCAGATTGGCGGTCCGCCCGAGGACCCCGTAGCGCTGGTACGGCCCGGGGATAGCGAGCCCCACGCCCCGGACCTGGTCCCAAGTGAGCTTGTTCTGGGCGAGGAAGCCGACGACGCCCTGGACCCAGCCGTGGACCACCGCGGCGGTTCCCTTCTGGGCGTTCGTGTCGCTCTGGAGGAGCTTCATCGAGACCATCGAACCGTCGGCCCACACGCCCCCGGTCTTGGATGTCGTTGCGCCGCTGTCGGAGCCGATGAACACGTCCTGGGATGAAATCATTTGGGGCGCCTGAAATCACAACATGCTGCGGACCAACTGCAAGTCCGCAGGAAGCGCGACGCCAAAAGGGGAAAACTATTTGCTACGCGCTCGATCATGGTTCCTATGCACCAGTCATGGTATCACCCATCTGCCCACCTGAATTTGACCTGACGGTCCGCGTGGGCTGCAGCCTTGCCTACGAGGTGACGGGAACGGCGTCGCTGCTGCTGAACGTGAGGCCGAGGCCCGACCGCCACCACGTCATGCTCGCGGAGGCGCTGACCATGGGCGACAACCTGCCTGCCGAGGAGTTCACCGACAGCCATGGCAATCCGTTTTACCGCGTGACGCTCGCTCCGGGCACCAACCTTTTCAGGCACGATGCCATCGTGGCGATCTCCTCCAAGCCGGACAACCACGACCTCGACGGCGCCGCGCCGCTCGCGCCGGGCGAGCTGCCGACCTCCGTGCTTCGCTACACGCTGCCCAGCCGGTACTGCGACTCCGACAAGCTGGTCAATTTCGCCTGGGAAAAATTCGGGAAGGTCGAGCACGGCTGGCCGCGGGTCCAGGCCATCAGCCGATGGCTGCATGAAAACATCGAGTACCGCTACATGTCCGGCCGTCCCGACCTTTCGGCTTGGGACGTGCTGCAGCGGGGATACGGGGTGTGCCGCGACTTCGCGCACCTCGCGATCGCCCTCAACCGGACCTTCAACCTGCCCACCCGCTACGTGACCGGCCATCTGCCCGATATCGGGTTTCCCGACCCGGACAACCACATGGACTTCCATGCGTACGCGGACGTCTACCTCGGCGGACGCTGGTTCACGACCGATGCCCGCTTCCATGTCCCGCGCATCGGCCGCGTCATGGTCTCCTGCGGGCTGGATGCCGTGGACGGCGCATTCTCCACGATCTACGGCGGCGCGACGCTCACGTACTTCCAGGTCTGGGCCTACCAGGTGGCGCGCGGCAGCGTGGGGGTCGGCGATCCGCTGGATTTCTCGCTTCGCCTCGACAACCAGTGGGCGGTGCAGATGGACCCGGCCCGCTGACCGGGCGTTCACCGCCCCCCGGGCAGAAGGCTGAGCCGGTAGGACGAGCTCCAGTCCGTCCGCGGCGAAACCCCCAGGACCAGTTCGAACGACCCCTCCGCGACCGAGGGCAGCACGGCGTGCGCGCTCGGCCCGGCCAGGTTCCTGCCGCCGGCGACCGGCGGGAAGGCCCAGAGCAGCAGCCTCGTCCGGGCGCCACCGGCGAGCAGCGTCACTTCGACCTCCCCGGCGGGCAGCGGGTCGAGACAGTCGTTGAGAATCCATATCTCGGCGGAAAACGCCTCCCCGGGCCGCCACTGGAACTTTGCGAAGCGCGCGCTCGCCAGGACCGGCCGGCAAGCCAGCCTCACCGCGTGGTAGGCGGGCTTGGGACGCGCGGGCCAGTTAATGATGCAGTTGCCGGCCGCGCTCGGCCACGGCTCGTTGTAGCACCAGTTGAGCGCCATCGCGCACACCGGCTTCTGGCGCCGCGCTTCCTCAAAGATCCCCTGGTATCCCGCGCACTGGAGCCAGGTCCCCCGCTCGACCAGGGTCTCCAGGTCCCGGGCCGCCCCGAAGTAATGCTCGAGCGTGCCGTTGCAGAGCCACGTGGACGGATCGGCCTCCCACGCCCCGAATGCGTGGTGGGTCTGCCAGCTTGTGCCCGGGCGCGGTGGCCAGAGCTCCGCCGCCGGAATGAAGGTTTCGAGGTACGCCACGGGCGAGGGACCGGGGCAGCCGAACTCGGAGTAGGCGGTGTTGCCCGCGCTCCGGTATATCTCAAACACCTCGCGGCCCTTTTCGTCGCGGAAGCGGTAGTCGCCGTGGCCCATGCCGCCGATGGGAGCGGTGGGAAGGAAAGGGGTTCCCGGGTCGAGATCGTAGCAGTTGCGGTCGAGCAGCCGCACCGGCAGGGACTGGTCGGTCATGCCGGACCAAGCGTTGAACAGCTCGTTTCCGCCGCCCCAGATGCCGAGGCAAGGGTGCTGGCGGAGGCGGCGGATGATCGAGCGCGACTCCTGGTCCAGCACCCGCAGGTATTCGGGCGTGTCGGGGTAGCGGTTGCAGGCGAGGGGAAACTCCTGCCACACGAGCAGGCCCAGCTCGTCGCACTGGTCGAAGAAGGCCTCCGGGTTGACGACGGCGCCGCCCCAGCAGCGCAGCAGGTTGAAGTTCGCGTCCCGGGCCAGCCGCAGCAGCGGCCTCAGGGTTTCGGCGGTGATCGCCGCGGGGAAGATGTCCGCGTTCACCCAGTTGGAGCCCTTGGCAAAGATGACGCGCCCGTTCAACTCCACGGTCACCGGGGGATTGCTTCGCGTGACCGGGAACCCCGCGGGTTGCTTCCACGCGCCCTCGTGCATGACGAGCCGCACCCGCCTGAGCCCGACGGGCCGCCGGTACGTGTCGCCGCCGGCGCCGGTCACTTCCAGCGTGTAGCGGTACGGCTCCCCATGGTCGTGCGTCCACCAGAGGCGGGGGTTGCGAAGCGGCTCCCCGGCCGAGGCGCTCCCGGCCACCGGGGCGCCCTCCGCGTCAAGGAGCCGCCATCGGTGCCCCGCGGCCTCGACTGCCACCGAGACGACGGCGCTCGAGAGATCCTCGCTCAGGGCATACGCGAAGTCCACCCGCCCGACGTGCGCCGCGGGGCGCACGATGAAGCCGGCGGCTGCCCACAGCCCGAGCGGAATCAGCCGGGGGTGCCAGTCCCAGCCGTAGCTCACCGCCGGCTTGCACGCATGGCTGGCCTGTGTCCGATCCGGCGGCGCCCCCGCTAGCTTGGGCGCCGGGAGGATAAGGACCTCAAGCTCCGCTCCCGGCGCGCAGTCCGAGAGATCGATCTCGAACGGCGTGAACAGGCCCTCGTGGCTGAGCACGGGACGGCCCGCGAGGCGGACTTCGCACGCGTAGTCGACGCCCTCGCAAGAGAAGACCAGCTGCTCCCCCGGGCCGCGCCGGGCGTCGGGAACGCGGGTGCGATAGAGCCAGTGGTCGTCCTCCAGGTTTTCCAGCAGGCGGACGTTCTGGCCGAAGGCTGGATCCGGAATCCCGCGGGCGCGCGCCCAGTCGAGCTGCACCGCGCCCGGCACGGTGGCGGGCATCCACTCGACTGGGGTGGACCTGCGCCCGTCGAGCCGGGCGAGCTTCCAATCCGCCCCGACATGGCGCCAGGAGGGGCGCAGCGGGGATGAAGCGCCGCCCGTCATGAAGGTGCGGCGAACCCATGCCCGCGGCCGAACGCCAGGCATTGCGCCGACGGCAGCACGCTGTCCGAGCAGCTGGGATGCACGAGCGACGCGGCGGCGGCGCAGACGCCGAGTTCGAGCGATTGCGCCATCGTCCATCCCTCGTGCACGCCGAAGAGGACGCCCGCCGCGAGCGCGTCGCCGGCCCCGGCCGATCCGCCGATGAGCGCCGGCGGCACGCGCACCGCGTGCTGCCACACGAGTTCCCCCCCTGCGGAGCACGCGCACGCTCCCTCGGGAAAATGCACGACCGCCCACCGGCGCACGCCGGAGCCGACCAGCGCGCGGGCCGCCGCCTCGACCGACCCGCGGGAGAGCGAGGGGCCGCGGCCCAGCGGGATCCCGGCGAGCTTCTCGGCCTCGTCGTCGTTCACGAAGAGCAGGTCGACCTCCGGCAGCACGGGCAGGGCGGCGCGGAAGCGCTCCGCGGTCGCGCTCACGCAGTCGAGCGAGGTCTGGAGGCCGGCTTCCCGCGCGCGGCGCAGGACGTCGCGGGCGAAGGGGGCGCCGTCGGCGCCCGGGGCGTCCAGCGCGTCGAGAAGCAGCAGGTAGCCGAGGTAGAAGATGCGCGCCCGCGACTGCGCGAAATCAAAATGCCCGGGCCCGAGCAGGTCGTTTGCCCCGCGGTGGTGGAAGAACGTGCGCCGGCCCGTGCCCCGCGCCGTCATGACGTCTGTGTAGCCCGTTGAAGGGCCGGGCGCCGCGCGCAACTGCGCGGTGTCTATTCCGGATGCCCGGCAATCGGCCAGGATGGCGCGGCCGTCGGCGTCGTCGCCCAGGAGTCCGACGCCCGCGAGCGGGAACGGGGCGCCGAGCCGCGCGAGATCCTTGAGGACATTGTAGGGGCCGCCCCCGTTTCCGACCGCGCTCCCGAGGATCGTGGCAAGGCCGTCCTGGTCCGGCCACGCGTCGACCGTCTTCACGTGGTCGCGGATCCAGTTTCCGCCGGCGAGGATTCCCGAGCGCATGGGCCTAGTCGCGGATCAGGCGCACGACGGCGGGCTCGTCCTCCTCGATGCCCGGGAAGCGGCCGACCCCGGGGTCGAGGAAGAAGTTGTCGCCCACGTCGTCGTTGGCGGTGGACACCTCCCCTATGATGCACTCGCCGCTGGCCGGCCAGAACGAGTGCCAGATGCCCGGCACAAGGGTGATCCGCGAGCCGGCCGCGAGCGAGAAGGCCGCGCCGGTGCGGATCTTGGCGGGCTGCCCGTCGATGCGGGCGAGGAACGCGCGCGTCGGCGCCACCCCGGGGGCCGGCTTCTCCGGCCAGAGCTGGAGGGCGAGCTCGCCGGCGCGGCAGATGATGTCCTCCTTCTTCCTTGCGTGCATGTGGCAGGGGGTCGCCTGGTTGCGGCGCGCGAACATGAGCTTCTCGCAGTACTCGGGCTCGTTCGCAAGGTTGACCAGCGCCAGACCGTTGCGGTCGAAGTCGCCGAGGCCGAAGTCCGTGATGTCCCATCGCGGGCTGGGCGGCAGCGCCCAGCGGTGGCGGGCAAAGCAGGCGAGCGCGTCGCGGTAGGCCTGGTTGACGGCGGAGCGTTTCATGCGCGTTTCATACGGAGACGACCGACTGCCCGCGCTGGCTTGCGAGCGCGGCGGCCCAGATTTCGTGCTGGGCCACGGCCTCGTCGGGGGTCGCGCAGCCGAAGCGGTCGCCGAGGAGGCCGGCGCGCTCCGCGAGGAACGCGGCCCACATCTGCATGAGGATGTCGGGGAAGCCCGGCTCGAAGATCGGGCCGGAGATGGTCCGGAAGCCCATGTCGAAACCGAGGTCGGTCTTTTCCCACCACTGTTCCCGGTCGCGGCGGTAGGTCCAGAGGGTCTTCGGCTCCTTCGTCGAGAATCTGACCCCCCGGTCGGTGCCGGTGGCCTCGAAAAGCCACGTGTTGGTCTCTGTGGGTGCCATGCGCTTCATCTCCAGGGCCATCGGCACCGGCTCGCCGGCCAGCTCCACGGTGGCGTGGACGACGGCGTTGTCCCACGTGTCGCAGGGGACGGGGCGTCCCTCGCCGTCGGGGCGCATGCGGTAGATTTTCTGGAGCTGGGCGTGGACCCGCGCGGGCTTCCATCCGAGGCGCAGCGGGAGGTGGGCGACGTGGAGGCCGAGGTCGTTCATAACGCCCGCCTCGCCGCAATACCGGTTCTGGCGCTTCCAGCTGATGGGCTTGCAGGGGTCCAGGTCGCTCGAGTGAAGGAGGGCGGCCCGGATCTCGATGATGCGCCCGAGCTGGCCCGAGGCCGCGAGCGCGAACGCCCGCTGGGCGCCGGGAATAAACGGAAACTCGGAGGACACGCGAACGAAGCGCCCGAGCCGCGCGGCCTCGGCGCGGATGCGCCTCGCGGCCGACAGGTCGATGCCGAAGGGCTTCTCGGCGAAGAGATCCTTCCCGGCCAGGAGAACGTCGGTGTAGATGGCCTCGTGCAGGTGGTGCGGCACGGCGACATAGACGACGTCGACGTCGGCCCGCGCCAGGAGCGCGCGGTGGTCGGCGTCGAAGTGCGCCACCGTCGGCACCTGGCGGAACCAATCCAGGGCGGCGGCGTTGACGTCGCACACGGCGGTCAGCTCCGGGCGGACGGGGCAGTCGAGGAGCGCGAACCAGCGGCCGAAGGCGCTGGCGACCTCGCGGCCCATCAGGCCCGCGCCGATGACGGCGACGCGCACCGGGGCGGCGGATGGGCGCGGGGGCGCGCTCATCCGAGGAGGGCGAGGGCGGCCGAGGGGGTGGCGCCCTCGTGGACGACGGCCATGAGGGCGCGCGTGATCCTCGCCGGCTGGGGGTGCTGGATGATGTTTCGGCCATAGACGATCCCCGCCGCGCCCTGCTGCAGCAGGGCGGCGGTGCGGGCGAGGATCTCGGCTTCGGGGGCACGCCCGCCGCCGCGAACCAGCACGGGGATCCCGCCGGCGGTCTCGACGACCTTGTGATACATCGAGACGTCGTCGGTGGGATCGGCCTTGATGATGTCGGCCCCGAGCTCGGCGGCCTGGCGCACGAGCGGTATGATCCTTGCCGGGTCCCCGTCGACGCCGTAGCCGCCGGCCCGCGCGTTCGGCTGGAACACGAGCGGCTCGACCATGAGCGGCATGCCGTAGTGGTCGCAGGCGGGCTTGAGCCGGAGGATGTTCCGGATGCACTGGTCGGCGAGCTCGGGCTGGTCGGGGATGCAGAACAGGTTCACGACGACGCAGGCGGCGTCGAGGCGCACGGCCTGCGCGACAGGGTCGTCGATCATCCGCGAGAAAAGGGCGCGCGGAAGCCGGGTGCCATAGACGTTGGCGACGTCGGTGCGAAGGACCAGGGCGGGCTTGGCGCGCGCGCGGATGCCCTGCAGGTGCGGGGCCTGGCCGACGGTGAGCTGGATGGCGTCGGGCGCGGCGGCGACCAGCGTGGCGATGGCCCGCGGCAGGCTCTCGATGCCGGCGAGGAAGGACCCCTCGTTGAAGAAGCCGTGGTCGAGGGCGACGTCGAGGCAGCGGCCGCTCCCGGGATTGAAGAGGCGGTTGAGGCGGCCGGCCTTCATCGGGGTGAGACGGCGTGGACGCGCACCTGGGCCGAGCTGAGCGCCACGCGCTCGTCCGGCGAGAGGACGCGATCGGTCACGAGGTCGGTGAAGGAGCTCCAGGGGGCGAAGCAGAGCGCGGAGGGGTGGCCCCATTTTTCCGCGTGCGCGACCAGGATGCGGCGGCGGGAGCGGCGCAGGGCCTCGGCCTTCACGGCGGCCTCGGCCACCTCGGTGGTCGAGGCCCCCGACGCGACCTCGAGTCCGGACGCCCCGAGGACGGCGGCGTCGAATCGGAGGTTTTCGAGCCAAGTCTGGGCCAGTCCCCCGGTCATGGCGAGGCTCATGGGGCGCACCTCGCCGCCGATGGCGCTCAGGGTGGCGCGGGCATCCCCCGCGAGGGCGAGGAGCGGCACGGAGTTCGTGTAGATGCGAAGCGCGGGGCGGTCGAGGAGGGCGCGGCCGACCTCGAGGCAGGTCGTGCCCGCGTCGACGAAGACCGTGCCGACCTCGGGAACAAGCCCCGCGGCCGCGCGCCCGAGGCGCACCTTGGCGGTGACGGCCCTCTCGGTCTTGCGGGGGTAGGGCGGCTCCACCAGCGAGAAATCGTGCGGAAGCAGCGCCCCGCGCGCGCGCGTCGCAAGCCCCGCGCCGGATATCTCGGTGACGTCGCGCCGTGCGGTCGCCGCCGAGACCCCGAGGCGGGAGCAGATCTCGCCCGCGGTCACCCGTCCGCGTTCCCCTAGGATGCGCAGGATCTGGCGGTGGCGTTCGAGTGCGAGCACCCTGAACCCTTAGCGGCGCCCGCAGCCGGGAGGCAATTACAATGATCTAATTCGCTCACTTCGCTCAATATCGCTAAACCTGTCCCGTCGCCGGGCCCACGTACCTGAGCTCCTTCACGTCGATCCTGCCCGCCGCGACCTCGAGGAACGGCTTCCCGTCCGTGACGCCCACGGTCCCGTAGCCGGTGGCGGTGGAGAGGAAGCTGCGGAAGTCCCCGCGCACCGAGGGCTCGACGTGCAGGACGCCCTCCACCGCGTCGTAGCGCGCGCCGCTGAGCGCCTGGAGAAGCCCGTAGGAGGCCATCGCGCGGGCATACCAGTGGCCCCACTCGTACTCGTCGTAGGGATTGCGCGTCTTGCCGTCGTAGCGCGCGCGGCAGGCGCGGACGATCTCGAGGCCCTCGCCGACGAGCCCCATGTGGATCATGTGCGAGGCGGCCTGGTACTCGATGCCCGTCCACACCTCGTTGGAGTAGACAAAGGGCAGTGCGGGCATGCCGCCCCGCGGCCACGAGCACAGCAGCAGCCCTCCCTCGTGGCCGTTGGCATACGTGGCGCGCTGCGGATTGGCATGGTCCGCGAGATCGGGCCTGAAGTTGTGCCTGTGGACGGCCTTCAGGTGGCTGCGGACCTTGTCGGGATCGAGCACCTGGCCGACCCCGCATGCGAGCGCGAGCCATGAACCCAGGACCCCGTCCGAGAGGCAGCCGGCCCCGTACTGGTACTTGGGGCCCTCGGCCTCGAGGAGCGCGGCGGCCTCCTTGGAGTAGTACTCCCCGTAGAATTTCCCGTCCACCTCGACCCTCGTGCGGAGGTTTTTCCACTCCACCTTCTGGAAATAGTATTCCCCGTTGAAGAGCTCGCCGTTTGTCCGGTCCTTTCCCCGGGCCAGCAGCTCCTCGTAGGGCGCGACGTCGTCGCCCAGAGCCCGGCCCATGGCGACGGCGGCCTGCAGGGCTCCGGCGTAGAAGCTCGATATCATTCCGTTCGGCCCCCAGAACTGGATGTCGTAGGTGTTGTGCTGCGGCTCGACCGGCAAGCCGCCGCGCCCCGGGTCCCAGGTGGCGATGCAATAGTCGAGGCTCGTCCGCACCTTCGGCCAGATCCCGCGCAGCCAAGCGGTGTCGCCGCTGATCCTCCATTCCCTGTGGACCTTCATGATGCCGCCGAGCTGGCCGTCGGCGGCTGCGTAGAAGTCGTGCGCCGAGGGCTGGATCGGCAGGGCGACCCGGAAATTCTGGTGGCCGCGCTCGTCCTGGCCCACGCTGAATTCGGTCTCGCGCAGGGTGCGCTCGAGGGACGGAAACAGGTGCGCGATCGACTGCGCATAGTTCCAGACATGCGTGCACGTGCCCGGGCCCTGCGCATTGTCCTCGTCGCAGCCCTCCCATCCCCACAGGCGCCCGTCGGCCTGCCGCAGGACGGTCGACGACTTGAGGATGCTCAGGTTGGCCGCGACCGCCTCGACGGCCTCGGGCGGGAGGGTGGAGTCGAAGAAGCAGTCGGAGAAGCGCTCCGTCCTGCGCCGCAGGTCCGTGTAATGCTCGCCCCAGTAGGCGGTCAGCTCGTCGACGCTCGCGAAGCGGCTCCCGTACCACGGCTGGTAGAAGTCGGAGGGGACGCCGGCATCGCCCACCTTGGGCGCGATGTCGCGCAGCCGGGTCTTCGGCGCGTACCAGGCGATCCGCAGGCGGATGGTCTTTGTCTCCCCGGGCAGGATGTGGAACGGCACGAACAGCGAGGCGCCCGTCGGCAGCTTGCCCTCCGTCGGCACCGGGCGGTCGTAGGCGGCCCCCTGCTCGACATCGCGCCAGGCCATCGTCTGCGGATCGAACCAGTTTCCCCGGAACCAGGCCAGGTTGACCTTGGTTGAGGGATCGTCGACGGCGAAGGAGCACCATGCCTCCTCCTGGCCCGCCGCCGGCCACGCTCCGCCGTAAAAGGTGAAGCCGCCGGGGGTGGCCCGGGTGGCCCGGACTGGCTCCGGCCCGTTCTGCCATTCGTCCATGATGGCCGGCGCGAGGTTCCGCGCGTTGAACGAGAACACGGCGTCGAGCTGCTCGTGGCCGACATGGGTGAACAGGTACTCGACCCCCGCGACCGGCAGGCTCGAGTTGTCGGCGTCGCCGGGTTCGAAGGGGCTCCACCCGGTGATCCGGGCGGCGAGGGGGATCGCAGCATCCCCCAGCTCGATGCGCGCAAACGGGAAATGCGCCCGGAAGGTAGCCCGGTCGAATCGCGGAAGCCCCAGGCCCAGCGGCCCGTTGCCCGCGGCGGCATGGCGCCGCTCGTACAGCTTCCACCTCGGCACCGGGCCCTCGAGGACCCGGGCGATCTTCTCCGGGCCGGCGATCGAGATGGCCGCGAACAGTCCGGGCTGGTTCTGGAGCACGGGCCGGTCTCGGATCGAGACATTCGTGAGGGCTCCGGCGCCCTCGAGGCAGATCATCCCCGCCCCGAACCCTCCCATGGGAAAGGCGATCTGCTCCAGCTGCTCGCCGGTGAACGTGGTGTCGGGGCCCCTCGGCGCGGGCGGCGCGGCCGGCGCTTGCGGGACGGGATCCGCGGCCCTGGAAAGCGAGCTACCGGCCGCGATCGCGCCCAGGGTGCCCACGGAGCTCCGAACGAATTCGCGGCGGGCGATGAGTCTACCGGCCATGGGCGTGCCTCCCCTGGCCAGGTGCGCGGCTGCTTCGGGCCACGTCGTGGGGGCGCGAATCCAACGCGCGGCGGGCGGGGGACGGGGGTTTCACGGGGGCACTATCGGCGCTTCGAATCCGGCAGCCAAGCCTAAGAACGCATAAGGTGGGGGACCCTCCCGCCCCTTTCTGCCGGCTGCCGCGGCATTCGCCCGGCGTTAACGCCCAGGCGGCCGGCGCCCGCGCGCCGGCCAGCCTAGGCGACTTCAGTCACAAGCTCGGGGTGCAGCAGTTTGTTAACCGCCTGCAGAAGCGCTTCAACCTTGAAGGGCTTGAAAAGAAAGGCGCCCGTGAACCGCTGCATCTTGGATTCGCCGCCGCCGCTGGACAGGCCGCTCATCGCGAGAATCTTAACCGCGGGATTGAGATGCTGGACGATGTTGGCGAGGACGGAGCCGTCGAGGTTCGGCATGCTCATGTCCGTCACGACCACGCTGATCTCGCTGCTGCGCGCCGCGAAGATCGAGACCGCCTCGGAGCCGTCGCCGGCGATCAGCACCCGATAGCCGTGGCGCGAGAGTATCGCCGCCGTTATGTCGCGTATCTGGGCCTCGTCGTCGACGATCAGGACAAGCTCGCCGTTGCCGCGCACCGAGCTCGGGCGGACGGGGTCGAGGTGCCCGGTCTTGGCGGGGATCTCGGCGGCGGGAAGGTAAACCCTGAACGTGGTGCCCCGTCCCGGCTGCGTCTTCAGGCTGATGAAGCCCCTGTGGTGCTCGACGATGCCCCGCACCGTGGAAAGTCCGAGGCCTGTTCCCTTATCGGCGTCCTTGGTGGTATAGAAGGGTTCCCAGATATGCCCGAGCGCCTCCGGGGGGATGCCCGTGCCGGTGTCCTCGACATGGAGCACGAGCCACGCGCCCGCCATCGCCCCCTCGATCTTCTTCGCCGCGCGCTCATCGAGCATGCAGTTCTCGGCCTTGAGGCTGAGCACGCCCCCGTTGGGCATCGCGTCCCGGGCGTTGACGCAGAGGTTGAGGAGTACCTGGTGGATTTGGGTCGGGTCGGCCATGGTGGGCCAGAGATCGGCCGAAAAATCGTCCACGAGGCGGATGTTCTTCGGAAAGGTCTCGCTGATCACGCTCAGGGTCTCCTGCAGGAGGTGCCTGACCTCGACAAGCTGGTGTCCGCCGCCGACCCCCTGGGCAAACGTGAGGATCTGGCGGACCAGGTCGACGCCGCGCTCGGCGCTCTTTTCAAGGGAGGTGATGATGCGAAGGTCGTCCGGGTTTGTCGCATGCTCGCGGAGCACGGGCGCCGCGAGGATGATGGGGGCAAGAACGTTGTTGAGATCGTGCGCGATCCCCGATGCCAGCATCCCGATGCTCTCCAGCCTCTGGGCCCTGAGGAACTGCTCGTCCATGCGCCTCTTGGCGGACATATCGGGCGCCACATCCGCACGGACCTTTGGACGGTCGGAATCGCTAAGAAGGAGCGTGGCACTCACATCCATAGCCGGGGGTATACCTGGATTGCTGTGCCGCAGGCAGGCCGGGGGAACCCGAAAAGCACGACGCCCGGGCATGGCATGCGAGGCGCTTTCCGAGTGAAGCGCCCGACCAATAGTCGACTGTGCGGGTACAGATCCTCCATTTGAGGAAGCAAACTAATGGCGCTGTTGTGGGTTTTCTACGACGATTTCTACGTTTTTTTACGTAATCCTGAGCTTTACCCTTGGACTTCAGCTATTTGTTACAAGCGGAGCTTGAGCTCCATCGACCTAGCGCCTACAGTCCTTTCGTGAAAATCGTAATCGTCGAAGACCACTTGATGATCCGCGATGTCGTGCGAAAGGTTTGCAGCTCCGAGTTCGGCTATACCGTTGTCGGCGAGACGGATTCAGGAGTCCAGGCCGTGGAGATGATTTTGAAGCACCGGCCGGACGCCGTGGTCCTGGACCTGTCGCTTCCTGATATGGACGGTTTCAACGTGGCCGACCGCGTGCTCAAGGCCATACCGAGCCTGCGCATCCTCATGCTGTCGTCCCACTGCGACGACTACACGCTGTTCCGGGTGGAGAAATCCGGCGTGCACGGATTCATCGACAAGAATTCCAACACGATCGAGATCCTGCGGGACGCCCTTGCGGCGATTTCCGCCGGTCGGATCTACTTCTCGCAGGCCTTTCAGGCGGCCCGCATCGCGCGGCGCTCCGATCCGCGTTCGTTCATCAAGGTGCTCTCCGACTGGGAGCGGGCGATCCTGTCGCTGATCGGCCAGGGCCTGAACGACGACGAGATCGGCGAGCGGCTCAACCTTTCTCCCCGCACGGTGCAGACCCACCGAAGCAACATCCTTCGCAAGCTCGACCTCAAGGGCACCCCCAAGCTGATCGCCTTCGCGGTCGAGAACGGTTTCACGCAGGTCCAGTCGAAGAGCGGATCGATTCCAGTTTATACTTGAACGTGGCGAATTCGCGCTCGAAGTCGTCGAAGAGCTGCTGAAGCTTGTCCGGGTCTGCGGTGGCCGAGCTTTGCTGGAGATCCAGGGCAACGCGGCTCAGCTGCTCGTATTTCACCACGCTGCAGTGCGACAGGAGCCGGTGCGCGATGCGGTGGATCTCCGTGCGTTCGCCCGTGGCGACGATCTGGCGGGCGTTGGTGCGGTCGCTATCGAACGCCGCCAGGAAGCGCTCGATCTGGTTGTCGAGGCCCTCGAGCGTCTCGTTGCCGAGGAAGCGCAGCATCTCGAGGTCGATCTCGTCGGCCGGCTCCAGCTTGATGTTCTGGGAGCGGACCTCGACCGAGGCGGCGGCGCGCATGGGGCCCCCCAGGTCACGCAGCGCGTCCGCGATCTTCCCGGGGGTTATCGGCTTCGAGATGAACGCGTCCATGCCGGCCTGGAGGCAGGCCTCCCGGTTGAGGTCGGCGGAGTAGGCGGTCGTGGCTATGATGATGGTGCGCTGGGTGGAAGGCTCGACCGCCCGGTATCGCGCGGCCACCTCGGTGCCTATGAGCCCGGGCAGGTTCCAGTCCAGGAACGCCACGTCGTAGTGGGTGCTCTTCAGGCGGTCCAGCGCGGCGATCCCGTCGTTCACCACGTCCGAGCGGATGTCGAGCTTGCGCAGCATCGCCTGCATCGCGACGACGTTGTAGTCGATGTCCTCTACGATGAGCGCGCGAAGGGGAACCGGCCGGGAGGAGACCGGGGCCTCGGCCTTTGCGGCCTCGGGCATGGCCACGAACGGGATCTCGGCCCAGAAACAGGAGCCTTCGCCGGGCTTTGAGTCGACCCCGACCCGGCCGCCCATCTTGCCCGCGAGGAGGCGGCAGACGGCGAGGCCCAGTCCCGTGCCGCGGATGTTGCCCGTTCGCGCGGACTCGAGCCGCGTGAACTTGGTGAAGAGGGTCGCGATCTCGGCCTCGGTCATGCCGGCGCCCTCGTCGCGCACGAAGAAGCGCACCCGGCCGTGAATTCCAACGGACGCGCCGGCGGCGATGGGCTTGCCTGCGCCAAACTTGAGCGCGTTGGTGAGGTAGTTGAGCATGATCTGCTGCACGCGGGCCGAGTCCCCGACAAGCTGCTCCGGCACCTCCGGAGCGATCGAGATGCTGATAGCGCTGCCCTTGGCGCGCGAATCCATGGTGACCATCGCGACGCACTGCTCGAGGAGGACGCGCATGGAAAACGGCGCGGAGCGCAGCTCCATTTTTCCCGCCTCGATCTTCGAGAAATCGAGGACGTCGTCCACCAGGGTCGCCAGCAGGGTGGCGCAGCTGTTGATCGAGTCCGCCAGGTAGCGCTGGCGCTTGTCGAGCATGGTTTCCTCGAAGGCGAGCGCGAGCCCGAGGATTCCCGAGATCGGGTTGCGGATCTCGTGGCTCATGTTGGCCAGGAACTCGGACTTGGCCTCGTTGGCCTTCTCAAGCTGCTCCGTCTTCTTGCGGACCAGGGCCTCCAGGCGGATGTTCTGGCGCCGGAGGAAGGCAAGGCGCCATTGGAACGCCCCGAAGACGGCCGCGGCAACCAGGAGCCCAAAGGCGATGAGGGCAGGCGCGGTCTTGTACCATGGGGGCAGCACCGTGAAGCTCCAGGACGTGGCGGGCCCGGCTAGGCCCGCATCGTTCACCACGCGCACCGCGAGCTCGTAGCTCCCATTCTGGAGCCCGTCGAGATTGAGGTTGTCGCTGTTGGTGGGCGCGGACCACTCGTTGCTGCCGCCGGTGAGCATGGTCTGAAAGCGGACAGATTCCCGCCTGGCGAACTCCACCGCGGAGAAGTCAAAGCTGACGGAGTTCCTCGTCGCGGGGATCCTTGCGCCCGCCACCACGCTCGCGCTGACCAACGGCGCGCGCGGGACGCCCACCGGCTCGACCTTTTCGGGGTCGATGCGCAGCAGCCCCTCTGAGCCCCCCAGCCATACCACGCCGCGGGAGTCCACGAAGAGCGAATTGACGTCGCCGACCCGGCCCAGCCCCACGGCCGCGAGCGGCTTCCAGGAGGCGTCCCCGTTTGCGGCGACGGCCAGTCGGCCCACGACAGGTATCCTCCCGCCGTCGGTGAACGGGCTCTCAAACGCGACCCAAACGGCGCCTCTTGAGTCGCGATTGGAGACTGCGAAGGCGGTGGATCTGGGGGCTGCCGCGAGCAGGAGGGGTGCCTTCCACGCCGGCGTATGCAGCTCCGCGCCCTTGTTTGTGAAGACGACCACGGAATCGTTGACCCTCGCGACCCCGCCGTGGCCGGTGTCGGGCAGGTCGCTGTCCTGCGTAAGGCGAATGGGTGGCACGGCCTTGTCCGAACCCCGGGGCACAAGAAACGCGCCGCGGGAAACAGTCCCTATCCAGATGTTCCCGCTTTCGTCCTCGACCAGGGTCTTCGGAATATCGGGCAGGTGCGCCAAGAGCGCCGTCTCCATTTCGCCCCCTGCGCCGGGCGAGAACCGCTCGATGTCGAAGCCATTGGCCACGAGAAAGCTCTTGGGATTCGTCAGCGAGCGGCGGAAAAGAAACACGCTCGTATTGGAGGAAAAGATCTGATTCGCCCGAAGCCCCTGGATTTGATCGACCCGCTTAAGGCCCGCCGCGTAAACCGTATCGCCCGGCCCCGACTCGAGATCGGTATAGCGGGCCGTCAGGTCCGGCAACGCCGCGAAGCGCGCGTCGCCCACCACGTCCGTGGGAAGCCCGAACACCCCTTCCCCAGTGGCCACGAGGATTTGAGATCCGGTTTGGGCCATTTTGATGCAGGGTTTGCCGGTCAGCCCCTGCCGCGAGTCGAACAACGAAACCCCGATATCCAGCGCGATGCGCGTGCTGCCGTTCGCAGACATGGCCCACAGTGCACCGTCGCGGGCCACGAACAGGGAAAACACGGTTCGTGAAAGCAGCCCGTTCTCCGTCGTTATTACCCGTTTCATCGTTCCCGACGGGCTGACGATCCCGATGCCGCCGTTCAGCGTGCCGAGGCACAGGTCGCCATGCGGAAGCCGGCACGCGCAGAGAAGGACATTCTTGCGGATGAACTCGGTGACATCCTGACCGAAATCCGAAATCGCTCCGTCCGTGTAGTGGAACAGACCCTCCGTCGTGGCGAGCAGCCAGCCTGCCGGGGCTTTCTCCATCCAGATGACACCCGCATTTTTCAGCGCCTTGGCGGAAATGAATTCCCGCAGCCCGTCCGGCTCGAGAGACCTTACGCCCACGGTGGTCTGACTGACATATATTTTTCCGCCGGCCTGCGTGCCCTGCGATCGTTCCGCTCCAGGCATGTCGAGAATCTTGAAGAGGCTTCCATCCCAGACCAAAACGGCGTGCGTGGTTACAAAGACGGCTCCGTCGCCGCGGGCGAACACCTCCCACACGTCTCCCAATTCGCGGGCCGCTTCCGGCAGGCTCGACACGAGCGAATGGTAGGAGGACAGGCCCCGTTCGGTCTGTTCAAAGTATCCGACCTCGTTAAAGGCTCCCACCCAGAGCCGGCCGTTCGCGCCGAACGCCAACCCGCGCACCGCGTAGCTCCCGGGAACGGTATATTTTGTCCAGCGCTCCCCATCGTAGGTGAAGACCCCGTCGCAGCCAAAATAAAAGACGCCGTGCTCGTCCTGAATGGTCGTCCAGCTATAGCCAGCGACACGCGTGTCCCGTGCCGTGAATCCAGTCACCAAGGGGCGCCCTTCCTCGGCGCGGCTCATCAGCGGAAACACCAATCCCGCAAGAGCAAGACATTGAGCAAGAGTATATATTCGCACGCGATTCGCTATTGAGGGCAATTTGCAGGAAGCCGTTCTTGGTAAATCCAAGTAAACTCTGACTACAGGAAAAAGCGTATTCGCAAACATGAAAAT
>Ga0182015_10000998_pt1 | contig 39028 bp, 41 predicted proteins | sample 712P3MmetaG_FD_120478 | JGI IMG/M metagenome (GOLD analysis project Ga0182015, IMG submission 120478) | Permafrost microbial communities from Stordalen Mire, Sweden - 712P3M metaG | ecosystem: Environmental > Terrestrial > Soil > Wetlands > Permafrost | place: Sweden: Stordalen | collected...
CCACTACACGCTCATAGGCGCTGGCATCCGGACGGCTTGGATCCACCCCGGTTTGCTGCACCGCCCAGACATGGCATTCGTACCTGTCGCGCTCGGTTTGTTCGGGGCTTTGGCCATTCGCGGGATAGACGAACACGCGCTGCGGCGGCGGCGCGGGCGCAACGGGCGTGGGTTCGCTGTTCGGATCGTAGACGGCGTAGGTTTTCTTCGCGAGATCGAGCTGGTAGACTTGGCCGATGTCGCACTTGCGAATCGTCGCCGTCTGCATCGAGATGTCGTCGACGCGCTCCCAACCATTGTAGTACGCATAGCGCATCAAGTGCGGTTGGAGAAACGAGCGCATCGATGCGCCGAGCGATGCGAATTGCCCACCGAGGGATTGCTGCATGGCGTTGTCCGAAGCGTTGGATGCCGCATCACCCGCCACCGAGCCGCCGATCGAGCCGGCCCCGCCGCCGCCGAGCATGGCGCCCGCAATCGATCCGAAGCCGATGCCGCGCTTGCGCGGTTCCGGCGTCGGAGTCGCGGCGGCAGCAGCTTGCGCCGAATTTAGCGCGGCGACGTCGGCTTGAAAGTTCCCGGGCGGCGGCGGCGTGGCGCCAACGATTACGCGCACGATCTCGTCGTAGGCAAGGCCGGGAGCCGGCGCCGCCGACGGAGTGAGCGGTGAAACGAGGGCAGCGAGCGCGACAGCGGCACCTAGACGAAGAAGCGAACGAAGCATGCAGCGCGCTTGCCGCTAGCCTGGGGCGCTCCCTGCAAGCGAGACGCTCGCTTGCCTTATGTACTATGGGTTAGAAGGCTCCCTGCGAACGTAGCGCTTCCATCGATGGCGACCGGGCGAAGCGGGTACCTCAAAAGGTTGTGAACGCGTTTGTCAGCTTCTACGGTGCCGGGGCGGCCAGGGCGGCCGCGTCCGCGGTTTAAGCCGCGAAATGTCTCAGTGAGCGAATGACAGCTTGGACAAAGCAATGTTAGGTTTTCCGCCTTGATATTCTGCCAATTGCCATCGATGTGCTCAACTTCGATCGGGACCTTGCCGCTGGCGGGGTTTGTCTCGTTCCAACCACACCGTTGGCAACGCTCTCCCAAAACCTCCACTAAATGCCGTCTAAGAACTTTGTTGAAAAATGGTGCGGGCTTGAGCGTACCCGCATTCCACTCATCGATGATCCATGCGCGATACGCTGCAGTTTTACATGCGTTCGAGCAATAGAAGCGATGATTCTGAGGCAACCGCCGTCCGCAGTTATTGGCACAGAACGCCCGCGTCTTGTGTGTAATTTGCATATGCAAATATTCTCACGATCGCATGCCAACTGGATGGCACAATGGAGCAGCGCGTGGATTGCGATTCAAGAAGATGAGAAAGCCGACGATCGGAATCGAACCGATGACATCCTAATTACAAGTTAGGTGCTCTGCCAACTGAGCTACGTCGGCGTCCCCGCGTTATTCCAAGCAGAAATGCCGAAGCCCTCGGGCCCCGGTAGGACCTGGTTCGACCCGGCTCGTACTGTAGGCGGTCGACACCGAGGGTAGGTGGTCGAGTGGTTAAAGGCACCAGGCTGTAAACCTGGCCCGCTTAACGCGGTACGTTGGTTCGAATCCAACCCTGCCCACCAGTCCGGACGCGCGCCGCGCAATCGGCGCGCGTCGGATGGACAGGACCGCGAATGAACGCGGGAAAGAGGTTTTCAGACAAACCGATCGCGGCCGTTGCATAATGGTAATGCCCTTTCGCCTTATGAAATCGGCTCAAAGAGCGCTCGCACCGACCGAGGCTTCATTGATGCGGCCAACTCAATGGCGACGTACGAAGCCTAGTGTGGCATCACCTAAGTCAATATCTACCGGCCGACACGCGGATGATCGATGAGCCACCGTACTAGGACGTTCCCGTCGCCGGCCCATGCCGCCGCGGCTGCACGGAACGAGTCGGGGTCGGAAAGCCAAAGCGGTAGGAACGCCGGCTTTTTGGCACCGGAATACTGCACGCGCAAGAGTGGCCAGAAGCCCGATGGACATCACCTTGACCGCTTCGATGGCGTGCCACGGGACTTCGACGTTGCGACCCGACTGTGATCGGATGCGCAGCACCGTGGGGTTGGCTTCGAGGCCGTAGTAGGAGCTAAGCGCGACAGCGGTAGCCGTCGCAATGGCAAAAAAGCCGAGTATCCCGAGCACGACGACGGCGGGCGGCATACGCCCTACGTACCTCGGAGCAATTGCAAAAAAGCGAGAAACACGCACAGAGGCAACGTATAGGTCAAGCCGAAGCGCACGCACGGCCCGAACGATCGCAGGAACCGTTTATTACTGTCTGCCATTGCGTCAGTATTATAACTGATAGGCGCTGAAAACCAAGCGGCATAGGCAATCGCAACTTCTTGATCGCCGGCAAGTTCATCAAGATTCGCGACACGGACTTGGAGCAGATCGCCGAGGTGACGTCGGGGAATATCGTCACCGGCCAGGGCATGAACAGTGGGACATTTCCGGGGACAAATCGAAAGGTCAGCCTCGGATAATCAGGAGAAAATCTAGTCGTACCAAGGGTTTGCGGGCGTTGCATAATGGTAATGCCCTTGCCTTCCAAGCAAGAGTCGCGGGTTCGATTCCCGCCGCCCGCTCCAAGAATTGCCACAGCGCGGAAGCGCGGTTTTTCTTTGGGTTTGTCGCCTTTTTGAGCGATTTGCGCGTCCGTTCATTGGCGACGGCGGGCTCGGGCGCCGGCCGTTTCTCGGCGGCATTTGACCCACTTCTACCACCCGACTCCCCTACATCGCGGGTGCTCGGGAAACGGACGACCGCCGTCGAATCACGAGACCACCTGGGAATCCGGGCTGAGCATTTACTGTTCGGCCCTCGTATTGGTTTGGCAGATATCGCTACGCTTCCAATTACGTAAGATAGGGCCACGGTGAGAAGTGCACATGTTTCGCGGCGTTAACCCTGCCCAGCGCGTTCAAATCGTGCTGTTTGCAAAGGTGCTAGTCGCATGTGCTGCACTGTGTTTTGCCGTCATCACTTCGGGTAATGCGCCGGCACGTGGGCAGAGTATGACCACGATTCGGGTCGCAGCGATACCGATTGAAGCTGCAGCCGAGGTCTACTACGCGAAAGATAACGGCTTCTTCGCGAAGGTTGGACTAGACGTCGACATTCAGGGTATCGCCGCGGGTGCCATTATTCCGGCTGTTGCGTCGAACGCGGCCGACATCGGTTACGCAACCGTTGATACGCTTGCGACCACGCATCAAAAGCGCATCCCGTTCGTTATCATTGCGCCGGCTTCGGTATATCAGTCCCCGGCAACTCAGCACATCGGGGCGCTGCTGTTGCCGTTGGCCTCGACCATACAACAAGCAAAGGATCTGGATGGCAAGACGGTGGCAACCGCCGCCCTGAACAGTCTTGCCGAATACGCTCCACGTGTCTGGATCGATCGCGAAGGTGGTGATTCGTCCACGGTCAAGTTTGTCGAAGTTCCCTTTGGCGCAATGCCGGCCGCGATTCAAGCCGGCCGTGTTGACGCGGCGTGGATTACCGAGCCCTTCGTAACTATTGCGAAGAAAAACGGCCGGGTGTTGACGTATGGCTTCGACGATATTTCGAAGCAGTTTCTCATTGGAGCGTGGTTCACTACGTCACAGTGGGCAAACGACCACTCGGACCTCGTGAATCGCTTTGCTTCAGTAATGCGAGAAACGGCCGTGTGGGCAAACAGCAACCAGGCGCGAAGTGGTGAAATTCTCGCGAAGTATTCCAATCTCGATCCGACCGTGCTCAGCACGATGACACGATCTCATTATGCCGAGCGTCTCGATCCGGCACTCTTGCAACCACTGATTGACGTCGCTGCAAAATACGCGAAGTTCAACTCTTTTCCGGCCCAAGAATTGATTTACTCCCCGTCGCATTGACGTGGATCCAAGCCATTCTTTAGCCCGTCCAACCTGCGCGCCGTAGATGCGCCAAGCTCAGCGGCCGTGTAGACACAGACGCGGCGGATGTTCGCTCAGGCTAAGCCCGGATTCGCCGGATGAATGCCGAAAGGGTATCTTGGGCTTATGGCTGACGCAGCGGCTGGCGGGCAACGGCAACGCCGATTCAGCGCGATGGTGCATATATGAGTTCCCGGGCCGGGAACGCACTGAATCCATTGTACTTTGCAAAAACGTCGATGAAGGGCTGCATCAAAGTCGGCGTCAGTTGTTCGCCGAAACGAACGCGCGTCATGGTTGCGATTGCCGTCGGATCGAGTTTCGTATACTTGGCGAGAATCTCGCCGCTCTTCATCGTATTCTGATTCGCCCAGACCGCCCAGGCGGCCCACCGCTGACTATCTTTCTCGACCACCGCGCCCAGCGCAGACGGTTAGTCACCGATGAGTGTACGGCACCGAACCAGCTGTCGGCACGTTTGGCCCATCCATGACATTTCCTCAGAGCACACGTCGCTGCATTTATCCGGTCACTCATGGCGGCAATGCCGGCCACGCGGCTACTGGTCACGAGTCGCCGGCCGATTGGGATTCCGGGCGAACGGGTGGTTCGCATCGACCCGCTGGGAATACCGGCCGCGGGTGCCGACCGCGAACGTATCCTTGCCTCGCCGGCGGTGCTGCTCTTTGCAGCGCGGGCACGCGATTACTCGGGGTTCGTCCTCGATCAGGCATCGCTCGATGCGACCGGGCAACTTTGCGCCGCGCTCGACGGTCTGCCGTACGCGCTCGAGTTGGCCGCGTGCAAAACGTCGGCGTTGTCGGTCCACCAACTACTCGCGCACGCCCAGGACCGTTTGCGCCTCCTATCGTCCGACGCCCCCGCTGCGCCTCGCCAACAGAGCTTGTACGCGCTCATCGACTGGAGTTACCAACTCCTTACCGCCGCCGAGCAGCAGCTTTTTCGCACCGTTTCCACCTTGGGTGATCCCTGGACGATCGAAGGCGCCCAGGCGATCCTTCCGGACGCCGAACCGTTAGCACTGGTCGAGAGCCTCATATCATTAACGGACCAGTCGTTGGTATCGCGCATCGACCGCGACGGCCGGCCCAATTTTTACATGCTCGAGACGCTGCGTCTCTTTGCGGCAGACCGCACGGCCGCACTCATAGCATCCTAGCGTCGCCCCCCCGACGATTCGCTTAGGCCTTGTCGTAGAGTTTGAGTGCCAGGAGGCCGTGCGTCAGTGCCGCTCCTGCGCGTAGGGCGGACGCAATTGTCACGGTTTCGGCGATCTCTTCGCGCGTCGCTCCGGCTTTTTTTGCCGCGCCGCTATGGACGTCGAGGCAATACGGGCACTGCGTCGTGAGCGCGACACCGAGCGCGATCAGTTCGCGATATTTTTGCGGGATCGCGCCGTCCGTGCGGCCGACCGTCTTGTCCAACGCGGCGAAGCCTGCGAATCCAACCGGATCGAGTGCCTTGAGTTCCGGAATCAGACTCAAGTCGGCGTGCTGATGGTAGTCCACGTCAAGTTCCTCTCAAATGATAAGTGAGCTGGTCCAGCCTTTTCTTCCGAGCCGCACGTTCGCTGGCTTTCTTGGCAAATCCACCCGCTTTGGGCATGTGTTGAGCGGACGATTTCCTTTTCGCGGCGTTGACTCTCCCCTTACGGGAGGGTCTAGGATAGGAAGCATGGAGATTCGGTTGACCATCGGCGACTTTTCGCGGATGACACATCTCAGCATCAAGGCTCTACGGCACTATCACGACCTTGGGCTGCTCGACCCCGTCGATGTCGATCCACAGAGTGGCTATCGCTTCTATAGCGCGGGCCAAGTACCGACCGCGCAGGTGATCCGTCGCTTCCGCGCACTCGGGATGCCGGTCGAGCATATCCGAGCGGTTGTCGACGCGCCCGACCTTGCTTCGCGCAACGCGATTATCCTGGAGCACCTCAAACATATGGAACGTCAGCTCGAGCAGACCCAAGAGACGGTAGCATCGCTGCGGGCCCTGCTCGAACCGGTGGCGGCTCCCGTGAGCGTCGGGTATCGCTTCGTTGCTCCCATATGTGCGGCCGTGATCGCCGAGGGCGTAGCGCTCGGCTCGATCGGTCCGTGGTGGTCGGAGGCGTTCGCCGAACTCTACCGCGCCGTCAGTGCGAGTGGGCTCGCACCCCTCGGGCCCGGAGGTGGGCTCTACCCGACGGAACTGTTCACTGACGAAGTGGGCGAGAGCATCGTTTACGTGCCGCTCGCGCAAGCGATCGAACCGTCGGGTCGTGTCCGCATGATGGAAATTCCCGCCGCCGAGCTTGCTATAGCGACACATTACGGCGCGCTCGACGGCATGGACCGCACGTACGGCGCGCTCGGCACATACGTGTCGGAGCGTGCGCTCGGAGTCGACGGCCCGATCCGCGAGCACTATCTCGTTACGTCGGAGGACGTCGTGGACGAAGCGCAACTGCGCACTGAGATCTGCTGGCCCGTCTTCCAGACCGCCCGCGGTGCGTAACCTTCCGCGTTCGTACGCCAACACGTATTGTTGAAACCCACGAAAGGGCTGCTATGCCGATCGATTTGCCACGTCCGCTTACCGACTACCTCAACGCCAAGCGATCCCACGACACCCACGCGTTGCTCGCGACGCTAACGGCTGACGCGGTAATAACCGACGAAGGCAACACGTATACAGGCAGCGCTGCGATTCGCGACTGGAACGCACGCGCCAGCGCGGCCGTGCATGCGACCTACGACGTCAAAGCGGCCGAGCGGATCGCGGATCACTTCGTGCTTACCGTGCAAGTCGCCGGCAACTTTCCGACGAGCCCCGCGACGCTCTATTTCTACGCGGCACTGCGCGGCGAGGGGATCGCCGCGATGGCCATGCTTCCCGTCCGTCTCCCAAACCCCGTCGCCGCGTACGTCTTGGCTACAAATACGTTTAATACGCATGCCGCCGCCGAAACGTTCGCATCCGACGCTCTCGTCAACGACATCAAGCGCGAGTTCTGGGGGAAGGCCGCGATACAGCGATGGTTCGAAAGCGAAAGTGCGGGCGATCGGGTGACGATGTCGCCCACGGACGTGCGGGAACATCACGGCAACGTCACCCTCCGCGCAGTGTTGAACGGAGATTATGATAACACCGGACTACCCGATCCGCTCGAGCTCACGTATTACTTCTCGCTCGGCGGCGACGAAATCACGCAGCTGATCATCATCGCAAACGAGCCGGCCGCTCAAGGCATCCTTTAGGAGTGCGTCTTGCCGACTAGCCGCCTTCGACCCAGGTCGCAGTTATCTGGCCTCCGGACTCGTTGAGAATCTGCGGCTTTTCATACGCGTTGAGTGCGCCGCCGGACACTTCGTCCAGTTCCTCAGGTTTGATCGGTGCGTTTTGGTCTTGTTGCTTCTCGGCTTTGTCGTCAGGCATGATCCACTCCAGACGTGACGTAGGGGACTCGATGCTTGGCCGCGCCGTAATCGAAAACATGCAGGGCCGATAGTCGCGCGCCGATTTGTGACGCCACTAACGGTCGCGCGTTCGTCACGGTGCATCCCCCGGGGCGCTACGTTGCCAACCACGGTGTACCAATCTGCCGATACACTTAGGGCAGGTCCCAGGGAATCAGTGCCTTGGACGAGCCAACTCGAATTGCCGGAAGTTGTCCGTCGCTTCCAATTCCGTCATGTCACAACGTAAGAGCACCGCAGCCGACTTTTCATTGTTGATATTGCACCTAGCGCGGATGGTCGGGATGTCGAACGCTGCGAACGCTTCGGCCAGCACAGCGCGTGCCGCCTCAGTGACGTAACCGTGGCCTCGTGCCGCCGGTATCAGCGAAAATCCAAGCTCGATCGCCCCTGCTGTTTCCGCCCAGTGTCCGGGCCACGCGTCCACGTATTTGAGACCCGTGTGACCGACGGTCTGGGGAGGCCCCGCATCGGTCACGACGTCCGCAAGCATGAAGCCGAACCCGTAGCGAACCCAATGCTCGATTTGGAATGCGGCAAACAACCGCGCTCGCTCGTCCGAGGGCGGTTCCGGTCGAGCGCGGTAGGCGTCCGCCGCAAGTCGCGCACAAAGCGCTTCCTCGTGGGGCTCCGGACGGCGCAAGCGCAACCGTTCAGTCTGGATTAGCCGCGGAAACACACCCGTGCTTTGCGCGACCTAGCCGCCTTTGGTCCAGGTCCACGTCTCGGCGGGCTCGTTTGGACTCGTCCCTTCGTAAGCGTTGAGTGCGCCACCGGCCACTTGGTCCAGTTCCTCAGGTTCGATCGGCGCGGCGTCGTCCTGTTTCTGCTCGGCATTGTCGTCAGGCATGATCCACTCCACACGTAAGGTAGGGCTGCGTAGCTTGGCCTTGCGGCAGACGAAAACATGCAAGGCGGATCGCGGCGCGCCGATGTGTGATGTAGATCGACGGTATACGCCCTCAGATGCGCGCGATGAGCGTGCTCGCGTTGATCGCGCGGTCGATGGCTCGGTATTTATAGGCCAGATCCAGTGTGCGTTGGATCATATCCGGGGAGATCGACGTGCCGTAGGGCACCCGCGCCATCTTTTTGAGCAGCGCCGGCTCAAGCTTCGCGTACTTTGCGAGGATCGCGGAACTCTCATCGGGATGGGAGTTCGCCCAGCGCGCCGTTTCATATATCGCCGCGACGAACCGGCGCGCCAGGTCGCGATTTTTCTCAAGCCACGACGTTGACGAAAACCATCCGCCGAGCATGAACTTCGGTCCGTACACGCTATAGAGCGGCGGACTCATGATACGGATGGTTCCCTCTCCCTTAGCGATGGTTAACGCCGGCTCGACGATCGGAGCGGCGTCGACCGTGCCGCGTTTGAGCGCAGCTGCCATCTGCGGGAACGGAATTTCCACGAATTTTAGCGCCGTCGCGTCGCCACCGTTTTGATCGAGCCAGGCTTGCATCGCGATGGTGTTGACGTCGGTGAGCGCTGAGGAACCCATCGTCTTGCCGCTAAAATCTTTAGCTGTCTTGATCGGCGAATCGATCGCGACGCATAATCCGACTTCGTCGAGATTGAGCATGCCGCCCGAACAGAGATAGATCAGCGGAACGCCGTGCGCCACCGCGTTCGCCAACGGCAGCGCGTTCGTGATACCGATATCGATGGCGCCGGCCGCGACGGCGGCGACGATTGCAGCTCCGCTTGCGAGAACGTTCACCTCGACGTTCAGCCCGGCGTTTTTGAAGATGCCCGTGTCTTGCCCGTAGAGGCCTTCGGCGTACGAGTCGTTCGGCGTCAACGCCAGACGGATTACCGGTGCGTCTTGCGCGCCGGCTCGCGCGGGGCCGGATGCCGCGACCAGCGATGTCGCGGCGCCGAGTTGCAGAAATTTCGAGCGAACCAGGTTCATCGGGTCTCTCCCCGTGCGCTATTTTGTTAAGATCGAGGAAACGTCTTTCGAACCTGTAACCTTGCGAGACGATGCAGCTCGATGTGCCCCTGGCTTCTGCGGAATTACGAGCCGACCTCGCCGACGCGAATCAGATCCTCTTTGACCAGGACTTGAACGACGGCTTCGGCCACATCAGCGTGCGCCACGACGCCGATCCCGGCCGTTACGTGATGATGCGGAATCTCGAGCCGGGTATCGTCGATCCGGACAGCGTGATCGAATTCGATCTCGAGAGCCGCCCGATTCCAGGCCGGACCGGGAGCTGCAAAGAGCGGTTCATTCATGGCGAGATCTATAAAGCGCGACCGGACGTCGGAGCAATCGTGCACACGCATGCGGTTCCGTTGGTTCTCTTCAGCGTCATTCCGGAAGCGCTTCGGCCTCTCTCTCACATGGCGTATTTTCTGAACGAGGGCGCACCCTCGTTCGAGATTCGCGATGTTCCCGACCCCGGCGATTTGCTTATCACCACGGAAGAACGCGGCAAGGCCCTGGCGTTAGCGCTCGCGGCTGATGCACTCGTTCTGATGCGCGGCCACGGCGCCTCCGTCGTTGGGAAGTCGCTTAGGGAAGTGATGTATCGAACAATTTATGCGGCACAAAACGCGCAGATGCAGTGCGCCGCGCGGCAATTTGGATCGCCGACGTTTCTTAATAGGGCCGAAATCGCGGCGAGCGACAACGAGAACGCCTATGAGAAGGCGTGGCGTTTTTGGAAGCGGCGCGCAAAGAGAGGATGGCCGCAATGATCGCTTCGACCGGCGGTGCGATTACTACCGCGCGGATCCCGGTGAGCGATGGAAGCGCAATGCTCGTTCACGTTGGTACGCCCGCGTCCGGGAAGGCCACCGGCGGCGGAATCCTGATCTTCCAAGAAGCCTACGGCGTCAACGATTACCTCCGCGAAGTGGTTCTGCGGTTCGCGGCTCTCGGACTGGTCGCCGTAGCGCCGGAGCTCTACCATCGCAGCGGCGACGGCCGCGTCGGATCCTACGATGATCCGCACGAAGTCATCGCGCCGCTAACCAAAGCGTTGACGCCGGAGGGCCTCGGCGCCGACGTCCGTGCGACGTACGATTGGCTCACCGGCGACTCCAGGCTCGGCGTGGATGCGAAGCGCGTCGGAGCCGTCGGCTTCTGCATGGGTGGCCGCACGGCATATCTCGCGAACGCAAACGTTCCGTTGGCTGCGGCGATCTCGTTCTACGGCGGTCGGATCCCGGCGTGGTTGGACCTCATCCCCAAACAGCACGCGCCACTGTTGATGTTCTGGGGCGCGCGGGACGAAACGATCCCGCTCGATCAACAGCGCGAAGTCGCCGCTGCATTCGACGCGGCCAAGCTGGTCCACACGCAAGTCGTGTTCTCAGAAGCAGGACATGCGTTTTTCCGCCATACGCGCTCCGAGATGTATGAGCCGCGGGCGGCGGGCATGGCCTGGGCGATGACAATCGAGTTCCTCCACCAGAACGGCGTCCTGCCGGGCGCGTAGGCCTGCCGGCCCGGCTGTCGCTTCCCGGTGGACGGTCCGGAGACGGTCGTGATTCATACTGCCGAGAATGAACGTCTCAGCTTTTCCCCTGGCGCTCGGGCTCGGATTACTGCTGGTTAGCACGGGCGTTACCACCGGCGCCGATATCAAGGACGTGCGAGCCGGCGCCCTTACAGCCGACGGGAACCATCTGACCGGCCTCGGCAGGCTTCCCGACGGCACCGTCGTCGTCGTTAACGGGCGCTCCACGACCGCCGGCGTCCTGCGCGCACAACTTCGAGCGGCCGCGCTCCAACATCTAGGCCCACGCAAAGCCTTCATCGGGTCCGGCAGTTCGCAGAAGACGACCGCGGCGCCGCACCTTACCGACCAATCAGTGACGGTCGCCCTAGCAGTGGTTCCGACGACCGGCCCCCGAAGTCCATCGACGCGCGTCACCCCGGATCCGAACTACTGCGAGAAGAATGCTCCCGCGATCGAGCACGTGAAGGGCAGCGTAACGCCGGGCGGTTACATCGTCGCTGAGGGCCTCTGTTTGGGCGCGTCGGGCAGTATTAAGCTCATCGGAGCGTTTCCCGGCGGTTCGCTTCCGCTTACCGTTCAAAGCTGGGCTTCCAATTCGGTAACCGCTGCAGTCCCGCAGGTCTCGGGGGTGTACGATCAAGGCGTCGCGCTCCAAATCCTCGCGGAACCGCGAAAGCTTTCCAACGAAGTGAATCTGCAGTTTACGGCAACTCGCGTCATCGCCGCGCTGCCGTCGCACTTTATCACCAATATAGCGTGCTCGGCGGGGAACACCCAAGGCGCGAATGCCACATCCTCATGTACGGCCGCAGCGGGAACGCACTGGGAAACTGACGCCGGAACCGATACGTGGCAGGCACAGTTGCCTACCGGTTGGGTGCTCACGTCGCTCGAGTTGAGTACCGGCTACGGTTCCATCACCGGGACCGCGGGCTTCAACCCGCAGCCGCCGAGTTCGCAGAGCTGGTCGGTTTCGTGGCAAAGCGCCATTGCCGCAACAACCACGACTGACACGGTAAATTGGGGCTTCATTTCCAGCACGACGACCGACCTCACCTGCGCGTCGTATTCGATGACGTTGTACGCGAGCGGTCCCGACGGGACGATGCCGTCGTAACGGGGCACGCACGTGACGCCGGCGCCGGCCGACTTGCCGCCCGGCTGAGGAACCCGGCGGTAACACGGCGTAGGACAGGCTTCATGAACCGCATGCGCGTCATCGCTCTGGAAGAGCACGTCTCCTTTCGGCAATTCACGAGCGAGATCGATCCAGCGCTCGTTGTGCGGCGCGGATTCGCGCCCGGCTTGGGCGCCGGCTCGCGTGCCGACGAACTCGAAGACACGGAGAATCAGCGACTGCGCGCGATGGACGAGGCCGGAATCGATGTCCAGGTGCTCTCCGTCGTCGGCCCGGGAGCCGATCTGTTGCCGCCGGACGCGGGGCCGGCCTTCGCTCGGCGCTACAACGACGAATTGGCCGCTGTCGTGCGCAAGCACCCGGATCGCTTCTCAGCGTTCGCTCATTTGCCGTTGACCGCACCCGAAGCTGCAGCCGACGAACTCGAGCGCACGGTGCGTCAACACGGCTTCTGCGGCGCGTTGATCAACGGTCTAACCGGCGAGAAGTTCCTCGACGACCCGATGTTCGATCCGGTCCTCGAACGTGCTGAAGCACTGGGCGTACCGCTCTACATTCACCCTGGAATTCCACCGGAGAGCGTGCGGCGCGCCTACTACGACGGCTTCGATCCGGCCGTGTCGTATACGTTCGCGAACGCCGGCTGGGGTTGGCATGCCGAGACCGCCGTGCACATCCTGCGCCTCGTCCTTTCGGGTGCCCTCGATCGGCATCCGAAATTGCAGCTGATCATCGGTCACATGGGCGAAGGATTGCCCGCGATGCTGGCCCGCTGTGATGGTACGTTCGGGCGAACGGTGAAGCATTTGCAACGAACGGTAAGTGAGACGATTCTCGATCAGGTTGCGATCACGATCAGCGGCTTCTTTACCTTTCCGCCGTTCATCGGCGCGTTGCTCACGTTTGGCGCAGAGCGGATTCTCTTTTCGGTCGACTATCCGTTTGCATCCAATCGCGTGGCGCGCGACTTTCTCGATACGCTGCCCGTGAACCGGAGCGACAAAGAGAATATCGCGCACGGCAACGCGGAGCGCCTGCTGAAGCTCACGGTGCCCGCCTAACCTAGTTCAAGGGCGCGCCGCCGGCGCGGCTGACCGCGTACCAATCGTTCTTGATCGGATCCCACTTCACCATCACCGTCGCATCGCGTTGCAGGCCGCGTTGCGGTTCGGCTTTGAAGTCGTACTCGCCGTTGATGCCCGGAAAACCCGTAAGGCCCGCGATGTAGGTACGAATTTGCACTGCGGTCGCGTTCGGCCCGAACTTCCGGAGCGCGCTCATCACGATCATCGTCGGGTCCCAGCAGTTGTTGTGCCCCCAGTCGGGCTTCGCGCCCAAGTTCGCGAGTTCGCGGAAGAACGTATCGATCGCGGCGCGTTGCGCTCCGTGGTACTGGGCGGGAGCGTGGAACGGCCCGCCCGGAAAGATGAGGTCTTTCGGAAGAATTTGCGCGTATTGCTGCATCTGCGCGTACGTCAGGTTGCCGTTGGTGGAGAAGACCGGGATCGTCAATCCGGCGTCCTTGATCGAGCGCAGCGCGGTACCGAAGGGTTTGCCGGTCGTGTAAACGATCAGCGCTTGCGGATTTGAAGCCTGGATGCGCGCGATCTGGGCGGCGACCGTAATATCGTCGGGGTTGAAGTGCTCCTCGTCAACGATCTGCATGTCGGGATGCTCCGCAATGGCCGCAGCGATGGCCTGATCCCCTTCTTGTCCCGTGGCATCGGTCGTCACGATCGCAGCGAGCTTCTTCAGGCCGAGGTCGTGGAAGTACCGGATCGACGCCGATATGACGTATTTGCTCGTCGACCCGAATCCGAATGCGAAACCACCGGGCGGCGGATGCGGCCCCGGCGTGAAGCAATAGATCACCGGTCCGTTTTTCACCAACGGAATGAGTGCGTTGCATTGCGAGGTGTTGGTCGGTCCGAGAACGACCGGCACGCCTTTCGCAATGATTTGGTTCGCGAGCTCGACGTCGACCTTGGGGTCGCTCTGATCGTCTTCGATGACGAAATGCACGGGCCGGCCTTGGATTCCGCCCGTCTTGTTGACGGTGTTCTCGATCGCCGTGAACACCTGCAGTTGCGATTTCGAGTAGAACGACAAGTATCCCGAAAGCGGCAGTAAGACGTAGACGTCGTATGGTTCGACCGCGCGCACGGCCAGCGGGGCGCATGCGAATGCCAAACCGGCACCGGCGATAAGGAGGCGCTTGAAAAATGGCGGCATCACAGTAACAAATCGATCGGAAGGTCGAGGCGATACTGTCCGATCGTCTCGTAGTTGGAAAGATGGCTCTGGATTTGTTGCGTGACCGCGTGCATGTCGCGAAAGCGCCGTTCGAACGGCTGATCGTCGAAGATCGCGCTCGCTCCGGCCAAACGATAGCAGATGTCGACCACCTTTTCCGCCTCTCCAATGGCATGCGTGGATGCGGCCCGCATATCGATGCGTCGCTCGAGGCCGATCTCTCCGGCGCTCAGAGTCGACGCCTCGGCCCACGCGTCGCGTGCCGATGCGTGCAGATACGCCCGCGCCGCGCGCAGGCGCGCTTCGGCTCGGCCGATGTGGCTTTGGATGGCGTTGTTCTCACGCAAGGGTTGTCCGAAACTGCCGCGTGCCGGACGCTTGTGCCGCGCTAGGTCGACGAACGATTCGAGCGTGGCGCGCGCGATGCCGAGTGCGACCGCGCCGAATGCAATCGCATGGAGGAACACCATCGAAAGCCGGTAGAGCGGCCCGGGTTCCCGCCAACCGAGACGGTCGCGAACGTACGTGTGGTCTTCGGGGATAAAGAGATCGTCGATCGCATAGCGGTCGCTGCCCGTGCCGCGCAGCCCGACGACGTGCCAGACGTCCTCGATCGCCGCGCGCTGCTTCGGGAAGAGCACCGTGCGGACGAGCGTTTTCCCGGCCGGACTCAGCCGTGGCGCATCACCATCGAACAGGGGAACGCTCGCTCCCAACCACGTCGCCTGCCGGCTGCCGCTCGCGAATTGCCAAGCGCCGGAAACGCGATAGCCGCCGTCGACGGCCTGCGCGCGGCACGTCGCGCCGGGCACGGGCGGACCCCAGGCGAGCACGCTGCCGGCCGGCCCGAAGATCTCCCGTGCAGCCTCGAGCGGCAGATACGCGGCAGACATCGAGCATCCCGTAACTTGCCCGATGCACCACGCCGTGCTCGCGTCGGCAGCTGCAATTTCGGCAATCGTGTCCGCGTACGTGACCGCATCGACTTCCGCGCCGCCGCACGAACGCGGAAGCAGCAAGCGGTACAATCCCGATGCGTGCAAGGCGGCGACGAGGTCCGATGGGAAGCCGCGCCCCGCATCGATGCTCGGGGCGGCGGACGCGATGACCGGCGCGAGGTCTTTCGCCCGAGCGATCCAGTCGACGTCGGAGAGGTGTGCCTCGCCGAAATCACGGATTATCTTTGCCATCGCTACCTCGGTTTGCTAAAAATCTCTTGCGCGTGTTCGGCCGGCGCACCGTGCGGGACCTCTCCCTACGCGCGAGAAGGAAAGGCGTTCATGGCTGAAATCGTTTGCGCACTTGGCGTTCCGCACACGCCCGCTTTTCCGAGGATGGCACGAAGCGAGGGACCGGAAGGCCCGGTCGAACGGCTCTTCCGGGCGGTGCGCGAGCAACTCGAGGCGGTGCAGCCCGACGTGCTCGTCGTCTACGATTCCGATCACGTGAACACGTTCTTTTTCAACAACTGGCCGACGTTCGCCATTGGCGTGACGCCGCAGATCTACGGGCCCAACGACGACAACTCGGGATTACCGAAGACGGTCGTCGCGAGCAACGAAGACCTCGCGCATCACCTCTACGCCGGCGGGATCCATTCGGGATTCGACTTCGCGCTCGCGCAAAAGTTCGAGATCGATCACTCGATCATGGTCCCGCTGCATTTCGTGACGCCGAAGCTGAACGTCCCGATCGTTCCGCTGTTCATCAACGGCGTCGCTCCGCCGCTGCCCGCTGCAAAGCGCTGTTTCGCACTTGGAAGCGCCGTTCGCAGCACGATCGAAGGTTGGCCCCAGGACCTGCGTGTGGCGATCTTGGCGAGCGGGAGTTTCTCACTCGACGTCGCGGGTCCGATGATGGAACCGGGCGGCAATTCCGGAACGCCGGCGATGGACTGGTCCAATCGCGTCGTCGAACTGCTCGGCGCGGGCAAGATCACCGACTTGCTCGAGGAAACGACGTCCGACCAGATCGCCCGAGCCGGCAACGTCGCCGGTGAGATCCTCAACTGGATCGCGATGCTGGGGATGCTCGACGGCCGCAAGCCGGCGTTCGTCGAAAAACACGACGGTTTCGGGCACGCCTTTGCCGCCTGGCGCTGGGACTGACCGGTGAGCGTCTACGCGATCAACGAACTGTGCTATCGCGCGGTCCACGATCCGCCGTTTCGCGAAGCACTGCTTGCCGATCCATCCGGGACGCTCGTGACGCTCGACTTGACGGCTGACGAGCGCAAGGCGCTGCTGGAGCGCAACGTCGGTCAACTCTATCTGTGGGGCGCCAACACGTTTTTGCTCGGCCACTTGATGCGCTACAAACTCTTCGGCGTCGAGCGCGAGCAGTATTCGCAAAGTATTTGGGCGGCCGCGCGCTCCGCGGGCCGGCCGGCGGGCGGACCCTAACGAGCGCTACCGCGACGCGTAGATCGCCGCAACCGACTGCGCGGTGAGCGCGTAGTTCCACAGCGCCACGTCGGTGATGCTGCCCGGGAAGAAACGCCCCGGAAACACCGTGCTCTCGCCGATCGCGAACTCGCCCGTCTTGTTCGGCAGGCCTCCGCTCGTGGTATCGAGAGTGCCGAGTACCCCGTCGTAGTAGATGGCGCGCGTCGCGGTGATCGTGCTAAAGGTCGCGACGATCATGTGCCAGTTGCCGGCAAGCGTTGCCAGAGGCGGTGCGTACGCTACCTCACCGGCTGGCCCTCCGGCGGCCGTGTAAAACCTGATGTTGTTGTCGGACTCATATTGCACGTCGAAGTCGTTGGCGAATTGCGAGATCCCGGCAACGTACAAGATGCGATTCGCCGTACTCGGCAACTCGCTCAGATTCACCCACGCCATGATGCTTCCCGCGGTCGTGATGCCGCCCATCTGCGTGGTGTTGAAGTAACCCGTCAGTCCATCGAGCACGAGGCACTGATTGTTGGGGACGTTCACCGGCGCGCACGCCATCGATGGTGCGGCGCTTCCGGTGAGGGTATAGGTTGAAGGGCCGACGACGCTCGAGCCGCTCGCGCCGGTGAGACGATAATAGGCGAGCGGAGCCGTTTGCGTAACCGTAGCGATGAAGCCCGAGACCGGCGTCGTGGTGGCGGTGGCGAGCGTCGTGCTTCCCGACTTGAGCAGAACGTTTACCGTCGCGCCGACGGCGGCCGATCCGTCGTAGGTCAGCGTCACGGTTTGCGCGGGGCCCGTCCAGCTGGCCGGCGCGACGGTCACGTGCGGATCGCTCGACGTTAGTTGCAGCGCTGATGAGAAGCTCGGCGTGGAGGCAAGCGTGATGACGTTGTTATCGGGATCCGAGAGCGTGAACGAGGCCGTGGCCGTGCCGGCGATTCCGACCGTGAACGCACTTCCGGTCGCGAACGTGAGGACCGGATTCGTTGCCGCCGCGACGACGGGGTCGAGCGTGATCGTGACGCCGAACGGCTGACCGACCGTTGCGGTCGTCGTTCCGGTGCCGGTACCGAGCAAGTTTCCGGTACCGTTCGCACCGTCGTACAGGTTGAGGGTAAACGTATCGACTCCCGGCGCTGACGTCAGCGGAATCGTGCAGGTGCGGCCGCCGGTCACCGGCGTGCAAAGCGGCGACGTCGAGGAAACGTTTACCACCGTTGCCGCTCCGCCGTTCGTGCTCACCGAAAGCGATGTTGCCGACGGCGAAACGAATTGCGCGCGTCGCCCGCCGGCAGCGTTCGAGGCTGACGGGTTCGGGATGAACAGCACCGCGCTGCCGGTCGTCGTCGCCGCGAGCTGCATCACGGGCGCCGCTTGCCCGGCGGCATTCGTTCCGCTGCCCCCGCCGCCGCACGCTGCCGCACCGAGTGCGAGGCACAGCATGCCCGCGCTGAGCGAGCCGATGCGTTTCATCGGCCGTGCCCTGGCGCGGCGGGAAGCTCGGTGCCGTGGCTATTGACCGTAATCGCGCCGGTTGGTGACGGCGCCGGCGCCGGCACCGCTATGACCGGCGCGCCGGACCGCGTGGCCGCACTATTCGCCGACGTCTGAATCGCGGCTGCCGCGGCGGCGATGCCCGCGCCGGCAGCGACACCGGCAGTCGCGCCCGAACCGGCGGCCGTTCCGGCGTGGATGCCCCCGCTGAACGGCGTCGACGAGTTCGCCACCGTACTCAATCCGGTGTGCGCGAACGACGTCGCGATCGCGGTCGACGTCGTGGCAATCGTCACGGCACCGGCCGTGGTGACGACCGCACTCTGGCCGGTCACGAGCGGAAACGTGTTCCCGCCCGCGGAGACGGTGACGTCGCCCGGCGCGCAATCGAGACACGACACGACGTCGCCGTCCGGCCCGGTGGAGAGCATGCCGATCGTTCCGCGAACGGCGATCTGCGACGTGGACGTGAAAAACCGGTAGTTCGACTGTCCGCCGGCGGGATGCCGGATCGCGAACCGCATCGCACCGGCAACGAGCGTGATCGCCGTCGGCTCCGTCGCGGAGACTTGCGTGATTTGCCCAACTTGAATGTCGGTGTTCTCGCCCAGAGCGACTTCTGAGGAGTCGGTGAGCACCAGTAGCGCGTTCGACCCGCCGCGCGTCACCGCGAACTGGTCATTCTGGAGGAGAAACGATCCGAACACCCGCGCGAACGGCGCGTCTTTCGCGGCCTGGTACCCGACGGTGCCGCGCACGGCACGCAGCTGCGTCTCCTCCGCGGCGCCCGCCGGGATGCCTGCAACGATCGCCGCCGCGAGCACGCACGGGAGTAGTCTCATCTAGGCGTCTTCCGGCCGCAGCAGGTTCCGTTCGGCGATGAGCCGCTCGAGGATGCCGCGCGCGATGGCACCGGCGTCGGCCGTTGATGTCAGCGGTTTGTCTAGGAACGCGTCGTTCGGCCAGCGCTTCGCGCGAGCGTATTCGGCGGCGAACAACTCCGAGCGCATCAGCACCATCGGGTTGTAGGCGTGCCCGCTGGCGCGAAACGCCGTCTTGCGCAAGCGCAAGCGTTCGACGTCGATCGAACAGCTCACCACGACTTCCCCCGTCCCCGCAATCACGAGCGTCGCGCCGTCCGGGCTGTACACAACGGAACCTCCGCGCCAGCCGTCGACGGGCCGGTCGGTTCCTTGAAATCCGCCGACACTGCACGAGGCAAGATACACGTGGTTCTCGGCGGCTCGCGCGCGCCGCATTGCATCCCAACCCTCGTGCGCGCGCCGGTAGATATCGGCGGTCGGGTAGACGAGCACGTCCGCGCCCTTCATCGCAAGGCACCGGCTCATCTCGGGATACTGCACGTCGCCGCAGATGAACATTCCGATGCGGCCGACCGGCGTGTCGACGACCGGAAAGAGCGCGTCCACGCCGTAACGCTCGACGTACTCGGTGTAGATGTCGGCGGGGCCGGTATAGGTGGTGTTGAGGTTATTCGGCCCGTTGTGCTTGTGATATTTCAGCACGATCTCGCCGGACGGCGCCACGAGAATGCCGACGTTGAAATACCGGTCGGGCCAATGCTCGATGCGTTCGAGAAAATGTCCGGTCAAATAGCATCCGTACTTGGCGGCTATCCGGCCGAGACGCTCGGTATACGGATTCGGAATGGGCAGCGCGATCTGGATCCATTCGGCGACGGACCGCGGGCGGAATTGACCCATGAGGCTATACTCGCCCATCACCGCGAGCTTGACGTCGCCGACGCGGTTACACGCAAAGCCGACCAATTGCTCGATGCGGTCCAGGTTGCGGGTCATCACCTCATCGCGATCCGCCAGACTGGTCACCACGTGCGGGACGGTTTGGATCAACGCGACGTCGTAGGGGTTCACGATCGGTTAGTGCTCCTCGGAAAGCAGAAGTTGGGACGCCTCGAGCGGGCGGCCGATGAGCTTGTATTTGTAGGCCATATCGAGTTCTTTTTGCAGGGCTTGCGCATCGAGCGACTCCGCGTAGATCGCGCGCTTCATGCCGAGGATCGTGTCGAGGTCGATCGTCGTATACTTCGTGAGGCTCGCTGCCGTTTGATCGTGGTGGGTGTTGGCCCAGCGGCCGGCCTGATAGATGACGTTCGCGAACCGTTTGACGAGATCCGGATGCTGACTTGCCCAGGCGCTGGGACTGACCCAGACCGAGATCGGAAACTGCGTCGCGATGGCATTGAAGGCAGGCGCAAAGATGCGTGTTTTGTTCTTCACCGCGAGTGAGAGCGCCGGCTCCGTGATCATCGCCGCATCGATCGTCCCGCGTTCGAGCGCAGCGCCCATTTGCGTACTCTTGAGTTCGAGAAACCGCACGCCGGACGGATCGACGCCGGCGGCCTGGAGCCAGGCCTCAAAGCCGATCTGTTCGAGATTGTTGAGCGACGACACCGCGACCGTCTTCCCGGCGAAATCGGCCGGTGCGCGCAACGGTGATTTTTCTCCGACGCACAGTGCGGTCGACGGCGCCTTCGATGAGTAAAGGCCGCCGTTGGCGACGACGATTAACGCCACGCCGTGTTCGACGGCATTCGCAACGGCGATCGGGTTCGTAACGGCGATATCGACGGCGCCCGCTGCAACCGCCGTCGCAGCGGCGCCACCCGTAGGAAAGGTGGTGATCTCGACCGTAAGGCCGGCGCTCTTGAAGAAACCCGCGTCCAACGCGTAATACGCCTCGGAGTACAAGTCCGTATTGACTTCGCCGACGCGAATCGCCGTATCGGCGCCTTGGACGTTGACTGGTTGACCGACGGACGCGAGCGCGACGAACCCGAGAACGGCCAGCAGTCGCGCGAATCGAACTTTCATTATTTAGCAAGCCTGCGCTTCCGTACCAGTCACGTCCTCCCTGTTCGACAGGTTGCCGAATCGCCGCGTTGGAACATTCGTGCGCGACGAGGAGTTATCCATGGCAAAGGTTCGTGAGTTCGTGACCTCCTGGGAACCGACCAATTTTGTGTTCTGGGCCGAACGCGAAGCGCGCAGCACGGCGGGGACCGCTGCCGGGCGGCGCAACGTCCCGCTCGTCCGTCCCTTCGACATGCTGGGCGGTCCAAACGAATCGGTCGCGGTATTGAGCAACCAAGATGCGCGCGTCGACGTCGAGAGTTTGCTCGGACCGGCGCCGTACTTTCGCCGGAACATCGATTTTGACGAACTGATCTTTCAGTTTGCCGGCACGAGCGTCGTCGAATCGGAGATGGGGAAAGACGATCTCGGTCCCGGCGAGATGTTGTTTATTCCGCGCGGGATCGCGCACCGCAGTATCGGTGCGGGCGGCTGTTTGCGGATGACCGTTCGCCTTCACGAACCGGTCGAGCACGTCATGGCTGAAGATGTATGCGTGACCGAGACGACGTTCGATGTGAAGCGTCAGGGTGGGCCGCCGGCGGGCGACGCCGGAAGTGCCGCGGTAGCGAACGGCGGCAGCGTTCGCGAGATCATGTTTTTGTGGGACGAGAGCCCCGCCGATGCGACGTCGGTGCAACGCGACTACAGCGACATCGTCGGTGTCGGCAGCGTGACTCGCGACACGAAGGTTAGCGCGATCAAGAAGTTGCGCCCGTTCGATCTCTTCGAGGGGATCACGGGGCGCAAAGGGCCGGGGCCGAAGTTTCTCTCATCGTCAGCCTGCATCATGGAGGTCTACAACACGATCGGCGATCAGTTTGCCTTTCATCGGGCCTTGGGCAGCGAAGAGTTCGGCCTGCAATTCATGGGCAAAGCCGACAACGTTTCCGAGTACGACGCGCTCCTTGCTACGGCAAGCGGCGATCTCGCGCTCATTCCGCTCGGCATCGCCCATCGCGTGCAGAATTGCACGGCCGATTTTCGCCGTCTCGTGATCTATTCGAAGTATCGCTTCAACTTGCTCGTCGACCCATCGATGCACGTCGTCGAGAGCCGGTTCGACGTCACCGAAACGGTCACCAAAGCAGCACCTTGGCACGACGAGGCACGGCGCGCGGCTGAAGGCGTCGCCTAGGAATGTTCGTCGTCGGCATCGGGGGCTCGACGGATCCGAAGTCGCTCTCGGAACGAATTCTTCGAGATTGCATGGACGAAGTGGGCAAACACGGCGCCAAAACGCAACTCTTTACGGCTGCGGATCTGGAGATGCCGCTGTACTCAACCGAGGTGACGGAGCGCACGCCCGGCATCGCCGCGTTTCTCGAGGCCGTCTGCCGAGCCGACGCGCTCGTTATCGTCTCACCGGCCTATCATGCTTCGATCAGCGGGCGCATCAAAAATGCGCTCGACTATATCGAGGACCTCAAAGCCAATCCGGTTCCCTATATCGACGGCAAACCGGTTGGCTGCATTTCGGTGGGCGGCGGTCACATGGCCGCGACGCAAACGCTCGACGCGTTGCGCACCGTAGTGCATGCGGTACGCGGCTGGCCGGTGCCCCTTGGGCTGGCTATTTCGAGCCACGAGCCCGTGACCGACAAGGTGCGGGCGAAAATATCCACCATCGCGCAACAGCTTGTAAGCGGACGGGAACGAGCGTGAAAAACGTGACTTTACCGAAAATGCTCGCTCTGGCGTGCGTCGTGGGCGCAATCGCGGTCGCGCCGGCTTCGTCCGCGCCGAACCCGTACACGATCGACGTCATCATCAACGAAACCGGTGCTAACGCGTTCACCGGACAAACCGAAGAACAGGCCGTCAAGATCTTCGAGACGGTTGCCAACAAGCAGGGCGGCATCAACGGGCAGCCGGTCCACTTCGCGTTCTACGACGATCAGACCGATCCGAAAACGGCGGTCGAGGTCGCCAATCAGTTGCTGGCCAAGCACCCGGCCGTCATTCTCGGCTCCGGACAGACGGCAACGTGCGCGGCGATCGCCCCGCTGTTGCAATCCGCCGGCCCGGTCGGCTACTGCTTCACCTCCGGATACACGCCGAAGCCGGACGGGTACGTCTTTTCATCGTCCGCGTCGCTGCACATCATCGTCCCGGCCGACTTCCGGTTCGCCCAAGGCAAAGGCTGGCATCGCGTCGGGAACATCTCGGTGACGAACGCGTCGGGCCAAAACGCCGACATCGAGACGAAATACGCACTGTCGCTGCCCGAATTCCGGAGTATGAAGATCGTCGCATCGGAGACGTTCAATCCCAGCGATATGAGCGTCGCAGCCCAGGTTGCGCGGGTGAAGGAAGCCAATCCCGACGTCATCATGACGCCCGCGTCCGGACCGGCATTTGCGACGCTCATGCACGCGCTCAATGATGCCGGCATGCACGTCCCGGTCATTGCGTCGTCGGCGAATCTTCATCCGGAACAGCTCAAAGCGTACGCATCGTTCTTGCCGGCCGACCTCTACATGAACGGCTTGATCTACTACGCGCGCGACATCCTCAAGCCGGGGCCCTTGCGCAGCGCAATGGATCAGTTCTTCGCCGCTTATAAAGCCGCCGGCGTCGTCCCGACGCCCGATAGCGGGCAGGGCTGGGATCCGGCGCTCATCGTCGTCTCGGCACTGCGCCACCTCGGCACGAACGCGACCGCAGCACAGCTGCGCGACTACATCCTGCGGCTGCACGGCTTTGCCGGAGTGAACGGCGTGTACGATTTTCGCGACGGCGACCCCCACGGTCTCGGTAGCGAGGCCGTGATCTTCGTGCAGTGGCACGCCGCGACCAACGACTTCACCAACGTGACGAAACTGGGCGGATTGCCGCTTTGAGAAGCGTGTCGAGTGGCCGCTAAGCACGTACGCTTCGCGCGCTATCCCGGTCAGTCGGCACGGATCATTTTTGCGCCGTTGCTGATCGCGCAAGAGCGCGGCTATTTTGCCGAAGAGGGCCTCGATGTGACGGTGGTCGAGCCGGAAGACCACCCCTGGCAAGCCGTGGCACGCAACGATGCCGAGATCGGCGTCGGCTACATCGACTACTGCGCGCAGCCCAAATACCTGGGCCGGATCAAAGCCGTTGCCGTCCAGGAGCGGCTCGAGCCGGGCCGCGGGCTGCCGGCGCTTCTGGCGCGCGCAGCCTTGCTCGATGCCGGCGAGCTGCGCGACGAATCGTCGCTGCGCGGTAAACGCATCGGACTCACCTGGGGGCGGGGCGACGACTACCTGACGTTCTTTTGGCTTCTGGAACGCGCCGGCTTGACGCTCGCCGACGTGACATGCGTTGCGGTACCGCATGAAGGGGAATTGCGCCGGAAGGCCCTTGCCGGCGGCGAGATCGACATCATTATCGGGCGCCGTCCGCGGCAGATCGCGGTTGAAGAAGCCGCCGGAAGCCTGCGGCGCTGGAGGGCCGGCGCTCAGATCCGTGACGGCTGGCAGAACCGCTTCATCATCTATGCAACGAGCTTCATCGAGCGGGACCCCGCGGCCGGGAAGGCCTTCTTGCGTGCGCACCAGCGCGGCGTCGAGGAGTACGTTCGCGGAACGGTGTCCGGGTATCCGTCACCTGAATTTCTACCGTATCTGGCCCAGATCAGCGAAGAGACGCCGGACCTTTTGATGAACTCCCTACCGGGCGGATTTCCATGCCGGTGTGCGATCGACGTCGTGGATCTCGAGCGCGATATTGCGGAGATGCGCGCGGTCGAGCTCTTTCCAGCCGACATCGCGGTCGCCGAGTTGATCGACACGCGCTTCGCAGCGGGGAGGGACGAGCCATGAGGATGTATCGGGCGTTTGCCGTTCTTGCAGTCACGTTCGCCATTCTTTGGCCGGCGCCGGCATACTCCGAGACGTTCAACGATAAGTTTGCGAAGGACTGCCCGAACGGCAGTCGCATCGCGACGTTGCAGCAGCAACTCAGCGATGTCAAAACAAAGGATGCCGAAGCACGATTGGATTTAACCGGCGAACTCTCGCAAGAATATTATTTTTGCTCGATTTCGGTGGCGGACCCGTTCGTGCGCGATGCCGCGAAGTACCTGACGTCCTCCGACTTGTGGCTTTCTGCACGCACGAATGGAGACTCGCTGAAAAACGATCCGGTCATCATCACTGCCATGAACGAGCTTGCTGCAGTGACAAAGTTTAGCGAGATCCGGCTCGTCGCTTTAAAACTGAGAGCTGACGTGTCGGCCGATTTTGCAAAAGTGAACGCCGCCGTCTACGGAGCACCGGAACCGGCACCCAAAGCGAGCAATAAGTAGCGGCTCCCGCGCACGAGGTTTCATGCACCAATCAACCTCCCTTCGTCTGCCGCGCGCCGGCGGGACGTTCTCTCCGTTCGTCGCGAGTGACGTTCCGCGGCATCCGATCGTGGCGCAGGCGCCTCCGGCCACGCGCATCGTCTACGCGGCGGCACACGTCGTTGCGGATCCGCTCGCGGCGATCGATCCGGCCACCGGCGGCGCGATCGACTGGGAAGCGACGCTTGCCTACCGGCGTCATCTGTGGTCGCTCGGTTTCGGAGTGGCTGAGGCCATGGACACCTCGCAACGCGGTATGGGTCTGAGCGTTGCGAACGCGCGCGAACTGATCGCGCGCTCGACGGCCGAAGCGAAAGCGGCCGGCGGTATGATTGCGAGCGGGATCGCGACCGACGATCTGGCCGCCGGCGAGCCGGCGACGCTCGAACGGATCGCAGCTGCGTACCTCGATCAAGCCGCCTTCGTCGAACGGTGCGGCGGACGGATCATCGTGATGGCGTCGCGGCACCTGGCGCGGGCGGCGCGCGGCTACGACGATTATGCGCACGTGTACGCAAAGGTCCTCGGCCAAGTTCGTGAGCCGGTGATCTTGCATTGGCTCGGCGACATGTTCGATCCGCAGCTATCCGGGTACTGGGGCGCGGGCGATCTCGACGGGGCAACGGAACACGCGCTGGCGATCGTGCGCGACAACGCCGCGAAGATCGACGGCATCAAGATCTCCTTGCTCGATGCCGAACGCGAGGTCGCATTGCGGCGCCGGCTTCCGGCGGGTGTGCGGATGTACACGGGGGACGACTTCAACTACCCGCAACTGATCGCCGGCGACGCTAGCGGTCACAGCGATGCTTTGCTCGGCATCTTCGATGCAATTGCTCCGGCCGCGCGCGCGGCGTTTGCTGCGCTCGATCGCGGTGACCGTGCGCGCTACGACGCCATTCTGGCGCCGACGGTCGACCTCTCGCGACACATCTTTGCAGCGCCGACGTATGCCTACAAGACGGGCGTCGTGTTCCTCGCGTACCTCAATGGTTATCAGAACCACTTTCACATGATCGCCGGCGCCGAGAGCGCGCGTTCGATCCCGCATCTCGTTCGCATTCTGGAACTTGCCGATGCGGCCGGCCTGATCGTCGACCAAGAGCGTGCCGTCGAACGCATGGGCCGGGTGCTTGCGCTCGCCGGGATCGCCTGATGGATCGCACTCGTCTCGCTCTCAACCAGTACACCGTCAAGCCGTGGTCGCTGCGTGAAGCGATCGACGGCTGCATCCGTCACGGCATCCCGTCCATCGCGCCCTGGCGCGATAAACTCGCCGCGCACGGCATCGCGGCCGCGGCGCGCGATCTGCGCGCTGCCGGGCTACGCGTATCGAGCCTGTGCCGCGGTGGCTTTTTCCCCGCGCCAAGCGCCGGGGAACGGCAGGCGCGCATCGACGACAACCGCCGGGCCCTCGATGAAGCGGCCGCCATCGGCGCGCCCGTGCTGGTCCTCGTGCCCGGCCCCGCCGAAGGCGCGAGTCTGGCCGGCGCACGCGCGATGATCGCCGACGGCATCGCGGCGCTGCTGCCGCACGCGCAAGCCTGCAACGTGCGGCTGGCGATCGAGCCCCTGCACCCGATGATGATCGCCGAGCGTTCCGTCATCACCTCGCTTGGCGAGGCCAACGATCTGTGCGCGAGCTTCGCTTCACCGCACGTGGGCGTAATCGCCGACGTATACCACATTTTCTGGGACTACCGCGTCGAGGCGGAGATCGCGCGCGCCGGGACGACGATCGCGGGCTTCCATCTCTCCGACTGGCGCACGCCGAGCGGCGACCTCACGTCGAACCGCGCGATGATCGGTGACGGCTGCATCGAGATCGCGGGGCTCGCGCGCGCCGTCCTCGCCGCGGGCTTCACCGGCGATATCGAGATCGAGATCCTCAACGCCGCTCTGTGGGCCGGCGACCAAGAGCTGACGCTGCGCACGGCGGTCGAGCGCTATACGGCGTTGTCCGCCTAGCGCCGGCGGGCGGCGCGAACGCGGATCACGGCTCGGCTTCGACGGTGCGGCGTTCGACCGCCAAAAGTCCCTCGAGATCGACGGTGGAAAATACGGACTTCAATTCGCCTTCGGCCCCGCTCGGACCAAACGCCGGATCCAGTTCGTTCGCGGCTAGCGCCGCATACGTTTGCCGCAACGCGCGGTGCATCGACAGTAAGGGCAGGATCGGTACGCCGATGATGCGATAGCCGAGCTGGCCGAGCTCCGCGAGCGGAACTTGCATCGCACCGGTGCCGTCGCGGTCGGCGAAAACCATGAGCGGACCACCAGCGCCCAGACGTTCGCCGACGGCGCGCATGTCGGCACCGCTGCGCGTCCAGACGAAGATCACGTCGGCGCCGGCACTGCGAAAGCCCGCGGCGCGCTTGAGCGCTTCGTCGATGCCGTGTGTCTTGACCGAATCCGTTCGGGCGATGATGACGAAGTTCGGATCGGTGCGCGCAGCGACGGCTTCGCGGATCTTCGCTTCCATGAACTCTTGCGGGACGACATGATCCTGGCCGATGTGGTGATGCGCGCGCTTGGGGAGCACGACGTCCTCGATCTCGATCGCGCTGAAGCCGGCGCATTCCGCCAGCTTGATCGTGCGGTGAAGGTGCATGGGATCGCCCCACCCGCCCGCCGCATCGAGGATCAACGGCAGTTTGCATTCGGCGCGGATATCGATGCCCGCATCGATCATCTCGGTCAGCGAGAGCGTCGCTTCGGTGACGCATTTGAGCCAGCCGAGCGACCCGCCGCTGAGATAGAGCGCGCGAAAGCCGGCCGCTTCGGCCAGCTTCGCCATCATCGCGTTGAGCGCGGCAGGCGCGACGACAGCTTCGCTGCCCGCGAGAATATCGCGGAGCGTCAGTGCAGCGTTTCCACGTAGGCCGCGACCGCCGCGACATCCGCGTCGTTGAGAAGGCCGGGATACAACTTGGGCATTGCCGGGGGCGGGTTCTTTACGAGCGCGCCCACGGCTCCCTCATCTTTGTGGGAGCTTTCGCCCTTGAGCGCGGGGCCGATTCCGCCTTGACCCGTTGCGCCGTGGCACAAGGCACAATTGGCCGAATAGACGACTGCTCCATGGGGCGTATTGGTCGCGGTCCCCGCGTCGACGCTGTTGAGCAGCGCGATGCCGTGCGCGTCTTTGACGGGCGGTTGCGCGGCGAAGAACGCATAGATGTCGGCTAAGTCTTGATCGCTCAGAAGCTTCGCATCGTACGGCGGCATGGACTGACGCGGCGTCCGCACTTGCTTGACATACGCGGCATACGGCATCGGCGCGGGGGCCAGGTTCGGTCCCGGATTTTGACCCGGCTTGCGGCTACCGGTTCCCTGACCCAAAGTGTTGTGGCACAAATAGCAGCCGTTGACGTTATAGAGTTGCTGCCCGTGCTTGGCGTCGCCCGCGGGCGCCGTGGTCTGTGCCGAAAGCACGCCCGCACCGGCAACCAGTGTTGCGGCGATGAGTGACGCGATGGCAAACGTTCCAAATCGTGGCATACTCACCTCGGCTGCATGACGATGTCGAGTAACGCGGGCTCGCCGCTCTTGACCATCTTGATCGCGCGTGCGATTGCCGGTCCGACTTCCGATGCCTGCGTGATCTGCGGTTCGGAATAGACGCCGAAGCCTTGCGCGACTTTGGAGTAGTCAATATTCGGATCGGTGATCACGGTCCCGATGCGGCCGCGTTCGGGGTGACGGTCGCGACGCGATGCCATGATCTGCACCGACATCGTTTCTTGATGCCAAGCGCGGTTGTTGTGCACGATCGTCAACATGGGAATCTTATGGTGCGCGGCCGTCCACATCGCGCCCGGGCCGACCATGAAGTCGCCGTCGCCTTGAATGCTCACGCACAAGCGGCCGGCACCCTTTTCCTTGTGAGCGAGCGCCGCACCGACGGCCGCGCCGCCGATGTACCCGATTCCGGCGGCGCCCGAGCCGCCGATGTATTGCTGATAGTCGGTGAAGTCCCAGAGCCGGTTCTGCCAACTGCTTTGGAAGCCCGATTGCGAAACGAGCGCCCAGTCCATGTGCTTGATCTGGGCCCAGAGCTCCATGCAGACGCGCGCGGTGCTGACCGGCGAGGCATCCCAGCCGATCGCGGCCGCCGCCATATCGGTCGTGCGCTTGATGTAAAACGCCTCGCGCATCCGCGCTTCGCGCTGCGGGTTCTCGTTGCGGCGCGCGGTCGACATCTCGCTCTTGACCGCTTCGAGGAGATACGGCAGCGTCGTTTCGGAGTCGCCGGCGACCGGCATATCGGCCTGGTAGAAGCGTTGCTTGTCCTGATAGTTGCCGGCCCCGGCCAACAATTCGGAATCGATCGTGATGACCTTGCAATCGGGCAGGATCCGGCGTTTGGTTTCGCGGCCGATCGACTCGTCGAGCCCGTTGACGACGCCGAAGAGGTCGCCCGGATCGAGCGCGAGGATCAGATCCGCCTGGGCGGCCATTGCAATCGAACCATTGAGGTAGTGGTTGGTCGGGAAGTTCATCCGGCTGAGCTTGTCGATCACGGGCGCCTGTAGCGCCTCGGCGAGTGCGACGAGCGCCATCACGCCGGCTTGGCTGCGAACGGCGCGATCGGCGACGATCACCGGATTTTTCGCGGCCACGAGCATTTTTGCAATCTGGCGAATCGCGTTCGGATCGGCAATCGGCTGCGTTGCAGCCGCGTACGCCGGCATCGGCGCCTGCGGCTTGCGCGATGCGGTGTCTTCCTGGAGCGCCTGGTCGCAGACCATAACGATCGGGCCCATCGGCGCCGTCATCATCAGGCCGTGCCCGCGCAGCATCGACTCGAGGTAATGTTCGAGCGAACCGGGCTGCTCGTCGTACTTGACATAGCCGCGGACCATCGCCGCGTCGTCGGTGGCGGAGTGATCCCAATCGGCGCTGGACGCGCGCAGCGCGCCGTCCGCGTAGTTGCCGAGCATACAGAGCGTCGGCACGCGGTCAGCCCAGGCGTTATAGATTGCCATCGTCGCGTGCTGGAGGCCGACGGTGTTGTGCACCATGAACGCCATCGGTTTGCCCGCTGCTTTGGCGTAGCCGTGGGCCAGTGCGCCCGAGATCTCTTCGTGCACGCACGTGATCCATTCCATCTTGCCGATGGCGTGGTTGATGACCGACTCTTGTAAGCCGCGGAACGTGGTGCCGGGCATCGCCGCGACGTAGGTGTAGCCGAGGGCCATCAACACGTCGATCATGTAGTCGGACCCCGCCGGACTCGCAACGTGCCACGCGTCGACCGCGCCGCCGCCGGACGGTGGCGCCTCTTCCATCGCGGCGATTGCGCTCGCGTGCGATTGGGAGACGGGCGGAAGCGTCGTGGGTTGCGCCGCCTCGACCGGAGCGGGTTTGGCTGCCGCTGCGGCCGCCGTTGCGGCACCGGCAGCGCCGATCCCGGCTAAAAATGCGCGGCGATCGACGCCCCTTGAATTTTTCTCTGCCATGCGAACCCCGTCTACGGTAGTGATTTCTTCCAAGCTGGGTCTAGTCGGTCGGTTCGGCGGACTCCTTTACGCGTGTTAGCGATTCAGCGGTCCGCCGCCGAGCCCGCTGACCGCGCTCCAGGTTCCCTTGTCGATATCCCAGCGCATCACCATCAGGTTATGTTCCGTAAGGCCGCGCTGGCTGCCGTCGCGGAAATCGTAGACGCCATTGATCCCGATGTAATCGTGCAGGTTCTCGATGTACTGACGGATCTGATCGGCGCCGGCGTCGGGTCCGAGGGCCCGCAGTGCATCGATGACGATGGAGGCGGGATCCCACGAGAAGCTTTGGATCAAATCGGGCACGACACCTAATGGTTTGAACGCATCGTAGAACGTGTCTTGGACGGCGCGTTCCTTCGGCGATGCCGCTTGACGCGCGAGATAGGGAAGCCCCGGGAAAATCAAGTCTTTGGGAATCAACTGCGCGTACTGTTTCATTTCGGCGTACGTCATGTTGGCCGTGCCCGTAGCAATCGGCACGTCATCCAAGCCGCCTTGCTTGATGCCTTGGAGTAACGTCCCGAACGGCGTGCCGGGGGAGTAGGCGACGATGACTTGCGGGTTCGTCGCGCGGATGCGCGCCATCTGGGCGCTAACGCTGAGGTCGGTGATGTTGAAGTGCTCGTGGCTGACCATGCTCAGCCCGCTGTCCTTGAACTCGGGCAGATTCAGGGCGTTGCCGAACCCTTCGTCGGCGTCTTGTCCGGATGCGTCCGTGGAGGTGATGAGGGCGATCCGCGTCCACTTTTGCGTGCGGAAGTAGCGGTAGAACGCGATCGCGTAGTCGCTGGTCGAAACGTTGCTCGTGAACGTGAAACTCCCCGACTTCGGATGGATCGCGGGTGAGAGACAGTATTGGACGGGGCCGCTGGTGACGAGCGGCGCCATCGCTAAGCACGTCCCGCCAAGCGAGGACCCGAGAATCACGGAGACCTTTCCGGCCAGGATCTGGTTCGTCAATTGAACGGACTGCTGCGGGTTGGTCTGATCGTCGTGGATGATGAAATTGACCGGCCGGCCGCGAATGCCGCCGCGCTTGTTCACGGCGCCTTCGAGCGCGTTGAGCCCGTCGACCTCGCCTTTGCCGAGAAACGTGCCGGGGCCGGTAAGCGACACGATCACGTTGATGTCGACGGGCTTGGCTTGCGCGAGCGTCGCAACGGGCGTCGCTGCCGAGAGCAGCGCGGTAATGAAGAGCGCGGCGAGCGCGGTGCGTACTGGTGGCATCGAGTATCCTCCGGCCGTTACGGCTTGAGCATGTGGAAGAACGTGAAAACGACCAGCGGAACGGCGACGAAAACGTACACGCGCAGGACCACGAGGAGTATGCCGGTGAGTCCGGTGATCGGCCGGCGCGGCGGCAGCACAGGGCGCTCGGTCATCCGGTGGAACCGCCGGTAAAGAACGGCACGATGATCGTCAGCGCGTATCCAGCACCGACGAGGGCGATGGCAGCAACGATCGTACCGGAGACGGCGTTTGCCCGGGGGCTATTCTTGAGGTCGCCCATGATCTCGCCGTCGCTTGCCAGCAGCAGCACGAAGAGCAGTGCCGGAGCCATCAGCAGCGTGGCGATCACGTTGACCGTGATGGAGATCGAGAGCAGCGGTGCGTGGGGGATCAGTACGATCCCGCCGGCGATTGCAACCGAAAGGAGGCCCGTCGCGTAGAACGTGCGCGCCGCCGAGAGCCCGGCGTTGAGGCTGCGCCTGACGTTCATGACCTCAGACACGCCGTATGCGGAGCTCGTTGAAATGGTCATTGCAGCAACGAGTCCGGCCTCGATCATGCCGAGTGCGAAGAGCGCCGCACCGGTCGAACCGATGAACGGCTTGAGTGCGCTGGCAAAGTCCGCGCCGTTGGCGAACGTGCGCACGTCGATGTGATGGGTGTAGAGCGCCGCCGCAGCGACGATCGTGGCGATTGCGACGACGGCGGCAATGGCCGCGCCGAGCCCGGTGTCGACGCGCGCTTGCGTGAGGTCGGCGCGCGTGAGACCTTTGTCCACGACCGCGCTCTGTTGGAAAAAGAGCATCCAGGGCGTAACCGTCGCGCCGATATTCGCGAGCACCAGGGTGAAGAACGCCAGCGTGATCCCGCCGGGAATCGGTCCCCACGTTGCCAGCGCGCGCCCGATGGCCGCAGCGTCCGGATGCGCGAGCAGCGCGGCCGGAATGAAGAGCAAATTTCCCACCGCGAGCGCCATGACGATGCGTTCCCACGTTACATACCGGCGCGTGCACATCGCGAGCGCGACGAGCAGCGCCGCGCCGGTCACCGCAACGGCCGGCGGGACGCCGAAGTAGGCCGTGCCGGCGCGGATCGCAATGAACTCGGTGACCAGCGTGAGCAGGTTGCCGATCGCGAGGTCGGCCATTGCGAAGCGGCCCCAGGTCGCACCGAAGCGATCGACGATCAGTTCGGCGTGCCCGCGGCGCGTCGCGATGCCGATGCGCACGACCATCTCTTGTACGATGTAGGCGAGTACGAACGTCAGCACGATGAACGGGATGAAGAAGCCCACGCCGAACGACGCGCCCGTCGCGGCGTAGGAGAGCATGCTCGGACCGTCGTTCTCGCCCAACATCACGAGGATGCCGGGTCCGGCCAAGAGCGCGAAGAGCCACATCGGCCGGTTGTTGGAACGCGCGCTTTGCACGCGAGCCCGGTCGCGGGCCCGCATCAACTCTTCGCGTAACGGAATCCAGGGCACCAGTTCGCTCTCCGGTCCGAAGGCCGCTCCGTTCATCTGCCGTTAAAGGCCGGGGATCTTCGCGAGCTTCGTTTTCGGACGTTCGAGGTTGAATACCTTAGCTGCCGTCTCGCCGAGGATGTTCTTCTTGGCCTGTTCGCTCAAGAACGGCAGATCGTAGATCGTGCTCGGCAAGTCGAAGTCCCAGTGCGGGTAGTCCGATGAGTACATCAGCTGCGTCTCGGCGTTGATCATGCGGAACGTCGTCTGCAGCGCCCCCATGTCCTGGATCTCCATCGGCTGCGTCGAGTAGTACATCTGGCGCATGTACTCGCTCGGACGCTGCTTGAGCGCCGGGCATTCGTTGCTGCGCATCATGTACTCGTTGTCCAGGCGCTGCATGAGGAACGGGATCCAGGCGAGCCCGGACTCCATCCAGATGACCTTGAGTTTGGGGAAACGCTCGGGCAGGCCGTTCACGATCCAGTTGGTCATGTGCACCAGGTTGTACCAGACGAAACCCAGCGCGTGCACCGCGATGAAACGGTTGGTCGTCTTGAACGTTTGGTCCGACCAGTTGAAGCTCCCGTGAAAGGCGATCGGCAGACCGCGTTCTTCCAGTGCGGCGTAGGTCTTCATCAACGCGTTGTCGTGCACCGGCGTGTTGTGCGTTGCGGTGACGAGGAAGCCCGAGACGCCGGGCTTGTCGCCGAATTCTTCCACCATCTTGTAGCACGCTTCGGGGTCGTAGAGCGGCAGATAGAGCAGCGTGCGGATCCGCGGTTCTTTGGGGATGACCGTTTCCACGAGCCAGCGGTTGTAGGCGCGCGCCATCTTGGTCTGCACTTCGAGCACGGGATGCGAACTGAGCGTGAGCATGTGCGTCGGGAAGAGCATCGCCATATCGATGCCCATCGAATCCATCCAGCGGCGGGTAAGCTCCGTGTGCCGTTCCATCTCGCCGGTCGTTTCAAATTGGCGTAGCGGATAGCGGGTGACGCGTCCGGCTTGATCTTGGTTGCCGATGGCGGGCGACATCGTGAACCCGCCGCGCACGGCCTTGAGACCGCCCGAGGCCTTTGCCAGATGCTTGAGCACCGAGTCGTCGAGGTAGTCGTTGATGTCGGCCATCGACTCGGTCTCGTAGTGGTGCGAATCGACGTCGACGATGAAGAGGTCCTGATATTTGCGCTGACGGGCTTGCTTGGCCGCGTGTTCGAGCAGCGTCGTCGTGTCGAACTCGGCGATCTGCATGCCCTGGAGATCGCTGGTTGGAAGCGTGATGCTCATGTTAGCGGCCACCTCCGGCCCACGACTGCCACAGACCGAGCTCGAAGAGCTGCACGTTCACGGCGCGCAAGAGGGCGGTCGTGACGATCATGCCCTGCGTGGCGTTGAGCGCGCCGGGCGCGGTTGCGGGCAGATTTCCGCCCTGTTCGGCGCGGGTCGCATACAGCCGCGCGGCCGCAGTCAGGAGTTGCTGGACCGTCGCATCGGCGATGTTCGAAACGTCGCCGCTCGCGACGGCGGCATCGACGGCTTTGACGATGGCCGCGGTCGAGCTGGTCAGGTCGTCGGAAACGACCGCATTAGACGATGACATATACGTCCTCCCCTTTTGTAACGACGTCGAATTTTCTCAAGCGGAGCCGCCGGTCGGGCACGCATTCGCCCGTCTTTAGATCGTATTCGTAACCGTGCCACGGGCACACGAAGTGCGTCTCGTCGTCGGAAAAACGCTGACCGATGTAGGTCCGATCGGTGTCGAGAATTTCCTCGACTTTGCCCATGATCAGACCCTCGCATGCCGGGCCGCCCTGGTGCAAGCACGTGTTCTCGTAGGCGTAGTATTCACCGGCGCGATGTAACACGCCGATCTCCAGTTCGCCGCTCTTCACGATGCGGCGGTCGTTAAAGTTGAAGTCGGCGCGTTTGCCGGCGAAGACCTCGGTCATCGATGGTGTCCCTTTTCATTACTGTATGGAATCTGACTGTTTGACATCTAATCGTTTTGATGGTTACACTTATCGGCGAAATGACCGCGATTGTCAATAGGCGGCGGGAGGCCGCTCCGCTCACTTCGGGACCCGGCTACTGGCTGCGCCTCGGCTACAAGGCGATCGCCCGACCGCTCGCCGACGAACTGAAAAAACGCGGGATTGCGTTCAAGCACTATTTCTACATTCGCACGCTGCTCGAAGAAGACGGCATCTCGCAAGTCGAACTCAGCGAACGCGTCGGCATGGAGCGCGCGACGGTCACCGTCGTGTTGGATACGCTGGAAGCGCTGGGCATCGTCGTGCGCGAGGCGCATCCGTCGGACCGCCGCAAGACGAACGTGTTTCTCACCGCCAAAGGGCGGCGCATGAAAACCGATGTGCTCGACGCCGTCGGTGAAGCGAACCGGATCGCGCTGCAGGGCATCTCGGCCGCCGACTTCGAACGCTTCCGGAAGACCTTGGCCACGATGATCGCGAACGTCGAACGCCATCGTGCCGAACAAGACCGCTAGCGTCGACTTTCACACTCACTTCATGCCGCGCGAGGCGAGTGACGTCGCGGTTCCGGGCTGCCCGAGCCTCGTGATCGAGTCGGAAACGTGCGGGCAGATGTACCGGGGCGAGAAGCACTACCGCACGATCGACGAGCGCACGTGGGATGCGAACCGGCGCATCGGCGATATGGACGCGCGCGAGATCGCCCTCCAAGTGATCTCGCCGATCCCGGTGTGTTATTCCTACGAGGCTGCAGCGGCCGATGGGCGGGCGTATGCGCGGCTCCAGAACGACGGCATCGCGGCCGTCGTCCGGGCGCGGCCCGACCGGTTTGCCGGCCTCGCGATGGTGCCGCTCCAGGATCCGGATGCGGCGTGCGCGGAACTCGAGCGCGCGGTGCGCGAACTCGGCTTAGGGGGCGTGGAGATCGGCACGGTTGCCGGCGGGCGCGAACTCGATGATGCGGCGCTCGCGCCGTTTTGGGAGCGCTGCGCCGCGCTCGATGCGATCGTGTTCATCCATCCCGAATCGGCGCCGGGGTTCGAGCGGCTCCAGTTTATGCAAATGGTGATCTCGACGGCGTATCCGTCGGAGACCGGGATCGCGGCGGCACGGCTCATGATGACCGGCATCTTTACGCGCCACCCGAAGCTCCGCATCGTGCTCGCGCACGGCGGCGGAACATTGCCGTGGCTCTTGCCGCGCCTCGACCGGTTGTGGAGCATCGACGAGCAGATTCGCGCGGCGCTGCCGAAGCGTCCGTCCGAGACGGCCCGCGCGTATTACGGCGACACGCTGGTGTTCGATGCCGAGAATCTCGAACTCGTCGCGAAACGCTTCGGCACCGACCATCTCGTGGCCGGCAGCGACTACCCGTTCGCGGTCATGGAAGATCCGCCGGGCGCCGTCATCGCGACGGTGGCATCATTTGACGATGCCACACGCACGGCACTGCGTTCGGGTAACGCGCGCCGTTTGTTGCACCGGTAACGCGCTCGGGCCCTACGTCGAGCTTTTGCCTGGGAGCGGGAAGGTGTACCTCGTGCCCCAGTCAGAACGTGTTGCCCCGAACGGGCTGCTGGCGTAGCTTAGTGGTAAAGCACAACATTGGTAATGTTGAGAGCGTGGGTTCAATCCCCACCGCCAGCTCCAGATAGTAAAAGAAGACCCCTCGCAAGCGAGGGGTCTTTTCATTGCGGCCCGTAGCGGTCCCACCATGGCAATGACGTCCTGGATTACCGGAGCCCACGATAGCGGCTTCGGGTTGGAAAACCTGCCGCTCGGCATCTTTGCCACGGGCGATGCGCCGCGTCCGGGCGTCGCGATCGGGCCGTCGATCGTCGATCTCTCGAACCTTATCCGCGAACGGCTGATCGACGACGAGACGTTGCTGGATGCACGGTCGCTCAATGCGTTCCTGGCGCATGGCCCCGGCGCATGGCGCTCGTTGCGCGCGACGCTGCAGCGCCTCTGTGGTGAGACGGCGACACCGGACGAACGCGAAGCGGTCGTGCGCGCGCTCGTTCCGCGCAGTGCGGCGACGATGGAGCTGCCGATCGACGTGCAGGACTACGTCGACTTCTTCTCCGGCATCGAACACGCCACGAACCTCGGCAAGATCCTCCGCCCCGGCACCGATCCGCTGCAGCCGAATTACCGCTATTTGCCGGTCGGTTATCACGGCCGTGCGAGCTCGATCGTCGTCAGCGATACGCCGATCCGCCGGCCGCACGGGCAACGCAAAGCCCCCGATGCGCCGGCTCCGACCTTCGGCCCCTCGCAGCAACTGGACATCGAACTCGAGATGGCGTTCGTCACCGGCCCCGGCAACCCGATCGGCGAGTCGGTCGCCGCCGACGCGGTCCGCGACCACGTCTACGGCTACGTCTTGCTCAACGACTGGAGCGCGCGCGACATCCAAGCCTGGGAATACGTGCCGCTCGGCCCGTTCCTCGCGAAGTCGTTCGCAACGTCGATCTCGCCCTGGCTCGTCTCGCTCGATGCACTCGAGCCGTACCGCGTTGCCAACCGCGTGCTCGATCCCGAACCCCTCCCGCATCTGCGCGTGCGCGAAAACTACGCCTACGACATCGCGCTCGAAATCCTCCTCCAAACCGAGCAAATGCGCGCGCAGAACATCGCGCCCGCAGCGATCTCCAAGACGAACTTCCGCGAGATGTACTGGAACGTCGCGCAACAGTTCGCGCACATGACGTCCAACGGCTCGCGCGTACGCGCCGGCGACCTATTCGGCACGGGCACGATCTCCGGCCACGAACGAGGCACCTACGGCAGCTTGATCGAGCTGAGCTGGCGCGGCGCGCAGCCGATCCCGCTGCCGTCCGGCGAAACGCGCACCTTCCTCGAAAACGGCGACACGATCGTGCTGCATGGCTGGGCCGGATCGGGCCCCACGCGCATCGACTTCGGAGAAGTCCGCGGGACGATCGTCGCCTAAATCGGGTCGTGGAACCCCTGGCGGATCATTTCTTCGCTCTGCCGGCGCGCTTCGCGGAAGACCTTGGATTCCTTGGCGTTGTTCGGATCGACGAGCAGCCGCGCGAGTTCTTCATCGAAGAAGCGCGTAACGTCGGTAACCGTGTGCATGCCGTGCAGATAGCGCTGCGCGATCATCAAGCGATAGATGCGATCCGTCGCAAGATCTTCCATATAACCATCGAGCAGTGACGCGCCGCGGCCCATGAGATACCCATGGCGATAGCGGATGACGGTACGCACCGCCGCCCGCGTCCCGGCCGCCGACTTCGTGCCGACGCCGTCGATCGAAGGCCGCAGACCGGGATGCTTGTTTGCCCCCGGCTTGCGTTTGAAGCCCTGATTCGGTTCGGGAAATTGTTCGACGGCGATCGTATTCTGATCCGGGTGACCCGTCCACGCGCCGTCGAAGAGGCAGGCCGACTCGTTTTTCTTATCGCGTTCGAGATTC
>Ga0182015_10000999_pt1 | contig 39024 bp, 40 predicted proteins | sample 712P3MmetaG_FD_120478 | JGI IMG/M metagenome (GOLD analysis project Ga0182015, IMG submission 120478) | Permafrost microbial communities from Stordalen Mire, Sweden - 712P3M metaG | ecosystem: Environmental > Terrestrial > Soil > Wetlands > Permafrost | place: Sweden: Stordalen | collected...
CTTGTTCCGGCTCGAGGGCCGGCAGGATACCTCGAACGTCAGTCCCTGGATCAACAACAACGGCGTACCGCAGGGTCACCTCGCCAGCCTGGCCTTCGAGTCGATCGTGAAGTTCTAGAACGCGTCGCCGGCGCCGGCGCGGCGGTGAAATGCCAGCCCTTCGGGGCGGCGTTCCACCGCCACGTCGACGCCGAATGCGTCCGCAATCGTCACGGTCGTCAGCGCCGCGGCCGGAGCGCCGTCGGCGATGACGCCGCCCGGCCCGAGCACCACGACGCGGTCGGCGAAAGCGGCCGCTTCTTCGAGCTGGTGCAAAACGGCGATCACCAGCGCGCCGCCGGCCGCCACGCCGCGCAGCAGCCGCAGCGTCTGAACCGACGCTTTGAGATCGAGATGCGCTGTCGGCTCGTCGAGAAGAACGACCGGTGCACGCTGTGCAAGTGCGACCGCAATCCACACCCGTTGACGCTCGCCCGCCGAGAGCGTGCCCAGCTCGCGCGCCCGAAAAGCCGCCAGGCCGGTCCGTTCGAGCGCTTCAGCGACGGCCGCCTCGTCCTCCGGCTTCGTTTCCCATTCCCACCACCGATGATACGGAAAGCGGGCCGCTGCAACGGCCTCTTCGACCGTGAGCGCGGCGAAGACCGGCTCGTTGCCCTCGACCAGCGCGATGTTTCGCGCGCGTTCTCGCGCCGGCATCGCACGAACGTCGATGCCGCACACGCGCACCGCGCCCGCTGCAGGGACGAGTGCGCCGGCGATGGCGCGCAAGAGGCTGGTCTTCCCGACGCCGTTTGCTCCGACGATCGCGACCAGGCCGGCGGCGAAGCCGAGGTTCACGTCGTTCAGCAGCCTGCGGCCGCCGCGCGCGATCGCGATGCCGTCGAGCTCGACGATGCCGCTCTCAGGCATACGCGCGCGCTCCGCCGCGCAGATACAAGACGAGGAAGGTCGGAACACCGACGAACGCGAGCAGCACGCCAAGCGGAATTTCGGCCGGCGCGGCGACGGTCCGGGCCAGCGCATCGGCGATGATGACGAGCGCGGCTCCGGCCAAGACCGAGGCGGGAACCAACGCGCGCAGATCCGGGCCGACCACGCGCCGCGCCAAGTGGGGGATCACCAGCCCGACGAAACCCACTAGGCCGGCCAGCGCGACCGCGGCTGCGGTCAGCAGCGTCGCCGCGACGAGCAGCGCCCACTGCAGGCGCGCGACGTCGACGCCGAGGCTTGCGGCACGGGCCTCGCCCAGCCGCAGGACGTTCAGCGCCGGGATCGTCGCGACCGCGATGATCAGGCCGAGCACGGCTTCGGGCGCGGCGGCGGCGAGTTCCGGCCAGCCGCGTCCGGCGAGCGAACCGGCCAGCCAGGCCAGGATCGCCTCGCTGGCGGTTCCGCGCGCCAGCCGTTCGATCGCCAGCGTCACGACCGCCGAAAGCAGTGCCGACAGCGAGACGCCGGCTAGGACCAGACGTTCGGGATCGAGCCGCGGTCCGCGACGCGCGAGCACCGCGACCAGGATCGCGGTAGCCAGCCCCGACACAAAACCGAGCGGCGGGATCACCGCGGGCGCAGCGCCGACGGTGGCGGCAATAGCGATCGACGCACCCGCGCCGCTCGAGATGCCGGTCAGATACGGATCGACGATCGGATTGCGCAGCAGCGCCTGCAGCAGCGCGCCGGCCAGCGCGAGCGCCGCGCCGACCGTGGCGGCGATCGCAACTCGGGGTATGCGCAGCTGCCAGACGATCGTGGCGGCGTCGCCGCCTTCGTGCGGATGGAGCAGCGCGTGCAGCAGCGTTGCCGGGTCGAGCGGCGCGCCGCCGACCGCTACGCCGACGAGCACCGCGAGCGGAACGAGCGCCGCCAGCCCGGCCAATCGTGCCGCTCGCATGCGATCAGCGCGTCGAGAGTTCGAGCGCGAAGGTCCGCCCGGGCAGCGGGTATCCCGAGACGTCCGCATACCGCGCGTCGCTGAGATTGAACACGCGCAGCGACAGCAGTGCGGACCGCGCCGCGCGGAAGCGCACGTACGCGTCGACGCGGCTGAATTCCGTGTCGGGCGTGTCGTGCGGGCCAACCGAATGCGCCAGGAATCCGACGCCGTCGAGCAGCCCGTGCGGCGCGCCGTATTCCAAGCTCAGGTCGCTCTGCATCACCGGCCGTCGCGGCAGCCGGGTGGCGACGGTCGTCAGGTCCAGCGCCCGATAGGTGTCGGTGATCGCGAGCGACGAGGTGAAGCCGTGAAACGGGCGCGTGTGGATCGTCCCGACGAACCCGGCGATCGCGTAGCGCGCGACATTGATCAAGTAAGGATTCGACGCTGAGGTGGGCATCGAATAATCGTAGGCCGCGTTGGCCACGATCAGGTCGTTGCCGTTCTCGACGAACCAGCGCAGCGACGCACCGCCGAGCAGCTGCGGCGCGTCGAGGTCGAGGTCGCCGCCGTGCGAGCGTTCGGGGCGCAAGTTCGGATTCGAGTAGGTCGGATAGTACAGATCGATCAGGTCGGGTGCGCGGAAACCCGACGACAGGTTCGCGCGCAGCGCGAGCGCGTCACCGAACGGCAGCCGCACGCCGACCGACGGTGCGACGATGCCGCCGGCACCGCCGTCGCGTTCGGCGCGCAGGCCGAGGTCGAGGCGGTCACCGCCGGCCGATGTCAGCGAGTTCTGCGCGTAGACCGCCGTCTGGGCGAAACCGCGTTCGGTCGGCGTGAAACCGTCGTCGATCCGTCCGACGCCGTGCGCGAGATCGATCCCCGCGACCCAGGTGGAGGGCGTGCCCGCGCCCAGAATCTCGCGCAGGCTCGCCTGCAGCCGTCCTTCGCGCGCGACCTGCGTCGTGCCGCCGAACAGGTTCCCGGCGGCGACCGCCGGATCGTTCGCGTTGAAGGTATACAGCGAGGTGAGCGACGTGCCGCTCAGGTCGAGCGTCGTCGTCGACCGCCCGTGCTCCGAGCTCAAGCGCACGCGCGCGTCACCGATCGTCGTGTTCTCGCGTGCGGTCGCCGAGAGCGGCGGAAAGGCGGCGTCGCCCGGGGCGCCGATGTGATTTTGGCTCAGGCCCGCATCGACGACGACGTGCAGTGCGCCGAGCGTGCCGGCGGTCGTGAAGCGACCGGTCGTCATCGCGGCGTCATCGTTCATCGTCGTGCCGGCCGGGACCGGACCGGTCGCGGGAAAGGCGTAGTTGTTTGGTTCGACTCGGCGCTCGAAGGAGAACATCCCGTTTTCAAACGAGAACGCGCGGCCGCCGAGCGAGTCGCCTTCGAGCGCGACGCGCGGATGCGCGCGCAGGCCGGCCGCTGCCGAGCCGTCGGTGATGATGTTGATTACGCCGCCGAGCGCCCCCGTCCCATAGAGGGTTGAGCCGCCGCCTTCGACGACCTCGATGCGGGTCACGCCGGTGGTCGGCAGCGTTCCGAGATCGGCGAAGTCGATCTCGCCGCCGGCCGCCGGACGACCGTCGATCAGCAGCAGAATCTGACTGGTGCGATATCCGTCCATGGTCAGATCGGAGAGCGTGCCGAGCGGTCCGTTGCGCTGGACGTTGACGCCGGGAACCTGTTCGAGTGCGTCGGCGACGGTCACATATCCGCGCCGGATCATCTCGTCCTTGGTGACGACGAAGGTCGTCTTGACGGCGTCGCGCAGCGGTTCGTCGCGACGGTCGGCGGTCTGGACGCGGCCGATTTCCGGTAACGCCGATGGCGAGGGTGAAGGCGCGGGCGCGGTCTGCGCGGCTGCGGGTGCGGCGCAGAACGCCGCCAATGCGGCGCTCAGCGCCGCGCACGTGCGGAGATTCATGGAATTCCTTCCCTTGACGCGAGGGATGCCGGTGAATCGTCCGCGTGACGGTATCCTGACTTCGCGGATTGTCGCCTCATGCTGCCGTCTTCCAGTCTTCCGACCGTGGCGGCAGCGGCTCCCCGCTGACAGTGGCGCGACCGTGCCGGATTCTCACCGGCTTCCCGCGCACGCGAACTCTGCTGCCCGTCTTCGCATCTCCGCGCGCCCGTCCCCGCGGGGCCGACGACGGGGCGCTGCCGGCGTCCCGGCGTATCACTGACCGTGATCCTCCGCATCGCTGCGCTCGCCGCGCTGGTCGCGCTCGGCTCGTGCGCGGCCGGTGCCGCAGGCGCCGCCGAGCACTCGCCTGTCCGGCGTGTCGTCTCGCTGATCCCCTCGCTGACCGAGGACTTGTTCGCCGTCGGGGCCGGGGATCGCGTCGTCGGCGTCTCGGCCTATAGCGACTATCCGCCGCGCGCCAAACGGTTGCCGGTCGTGTCGTCGTTTGCCTCGATCGATGCGGAGCGGATCGTGGCGCTGCATCCGGACGTCGTGGTGGCGATCACCTCGCAGCAGGGTCTGGCCCGCGATATCGCGCGAACCGGCATCCCGCTGGCCCTGTTCCGCGACGATTCGCTCGACGACGTCTACGCGAACCTGCACGGCATCGGCGTGCTCGTCGGCCGCGCGCAGCAAGCCGACGCGCTGATCGCACGCTTGCGCGCTCGCACGGCCGCGCTCACTCGCCAGCGGCCGCAGCGCGCGCGGCGCCCCGCGGTCTTCATCGTGCTCGGAACGGCGCCGATCTTCACCGTCGGCCGCGGGTCGTACATCGCCAGCCTGCTCGAGCTCGCGGGCGCGCGCAATGCCGCGGCCGACGTGCGCGCACCGTATGCGCGCTACAGCGCCGAGGCGCTGGTGGCGCGTCAGCCCGACGCGCTGATCGTCGATCCGGACGTGCGCTTCGCGGAGGTGGCCGGCACGCCGCCCTGGAGTTCGCTGCACGCGGTGCAGCAGCATCACGTCTACGTCCTGCCCGATGCGGCGATCCTCGAGCGGCCGGGACCGCGCTACAACGACGGCTTGGCGTGGCTGATCGCGACGCTGTCGAACGTGCGCACGTGATCGAGAACCGGAAGCTCTATCCGACCGGACCCGCGGTGCAGCGCGCACTCGTGGTCGGCGTCGACCTCCAGGATCCAGCGCGCCCGCTCGCTCCCGAGCTCGCCGAGTTCATCGCGCTGGCGAAGGCGGCCGGCGCGTCGGTGGTCGGCGAGGTCGTGCAGCGATTGCCGCACGTCGACCCGGCCACGCTCGTCGGCAGCGGCAAGGCGCACGAGATCGCCGAGCGCGCGAAGGAATTGCGCGCCGACGTGATCTTCGTCTTCAACGACCTTCGGCCGCGCCAGCGGACCAATCTCGAGAAAGTGATTCCCCTGCCGATCGTCGACCGCACGATGCTGATCCTCGACATCTTCGCGCAGCACGCCCGCTCGCGCGAAGGACAGCTGCAAGTCGAATTGGCGCAGCTGCGCTACCGGCAGTCGAACCTGATCGGGGCCGGGGCCGATCTCTCGCGGCTGGGCGGCGGGGTCGGCACCCGCGGCCCCGGCGAAACGAAGCTCGAGGTCGACCGCCGCAAGATTCAGCAGCGCGTCTCGCTGCTGAAGGGCTCGCTGGAAGACGTACGCCGCCAGCGCGAGACGCGCCGCGGCGGCCGCGGCCGCGATCCGTTTGTGGCGCTGGTCGGGTACACCAACGTCGGCAAGTCGTCGCTGCTGAACCGGCTCGCGGGCTCGGGCGCCGGCGACGCGGCCTTCGTCGCCGATCAGCCCTTCGCGACCCTCGACCCAACCTTGCGGCGGGCGTACGTCGCGCAGAATCTCAACGTGCGGCTCGCCGATACGGTCGGCTTCATCACGGCGCTGCCGAAAGAGCTGGTCAATGCGTTTCGCGCGACCCTCGAGGAGCTCGACGCGGCGGATCTGCTGCTGTACGTCTCCGACGCCTCGAACCCCGATTGGCCGCGCCAGCGCGCATCGGTCGAGACGATCATGCGCGAGCTGAAGCTCGATCAGAAGCCGTCGCTGGAGGTCTTCAACAAAATCGACCGGCTCGACGCCGCGGCGCGCACGGCGCTTCCCGCCGGTGCGCTCGAGGTCAGCGCGTCGCAGGGCGACGGGATCGAGGCGCTGCGGGCCGCGATCGCGGAGCGGCTGAGCGCATGACTGCGCTGGGCAGGGTTGGGCGCGCGCTGGCGCTCGTTCTGGCTGCAGCGATTGCCGGCTGCGCGGCGCAGCGCACGAGCCAGGACGTCGGGCAGAAGGCGGCCGCCGCGAAGGACGGCTATGTCGCCGCCTACGAGCGCCTCCATCCGTCGGTGGTGCTGTTCACGATGAAGATCCCCACCGACGATCCCAAACGCAAAGGTCAGTGGGATGATGCGTACGGCAGCGGCGTGGTGGTCGAGAGCGGCGCCTGGGGGACGCGCATCCTCACCGACGCCCACGTGATTGCGGATGCGAAGCATCTCGTGGCGACGATCGGGGACGGCAAGCATGCGCCGGCGCGGGTCGTGGCCACGACCGGCGAGGACGAGGATCTCGCGATCGTCGACGTGCCGATCCCCAACCAGAAAGCCGCGGTGCTCGGCAGCATCGCGCGGGTCGAGCCCGGGACGCCGATCGGCGTGCTGGGGTATCCGATCCCCGACGCCTTCGAGGACGAACACCTCGGGCGCACGGTCTCGGTGTATGCGGGACGAGTGGCGAGTTTGCGCAAGGGCGCGCTCGAACTCGACGTGCCGATCGTTCCCGGCGAGAGCGGCGGCCCGGTCTTCGACGTCACGAGCGGCGAGGTGATCGGCATCGCCGAATCGCGCTTCGACGAAGAGCGTGCAATCGGGTTCGCGACGCCGATCGACGAGGCGACGCGCTTCCTCGCCGCCCACCCGCGCGTCGTCGAAGCGCGCCGGCGCTGAACCGGCGGCGCAGCGCCGCTTGGGTTAGCGAATCAAGCCGACGTTGACGTGCTGCCGCACGCGGGAGCGGTCGCCGATCCAGCGTGCCGGGGGGATGCGCCACCAGCGCGCCATCGCATCGAGCTCGTCGGCGTAGGCTGCTCGCTTCGCGGCGAACGCCGTCCAAGCGGCTTCCATCGGCAGGAGCGGAACGTCGAGCTCCCCGAGTGCGCGATAGGCCAGCACGAACTCGTCGTAGTCGACGCCCGCGGCATCGGTACGCGGCAGGCGGAAGAAGTTCGAAAAGTCGTGCACGAGATGCGTTCCGATGCGGGCGGTGATCGCGGCTTCGCCGCGATGATCGAGATCGACGGTCGTGATCAGCAGCGTCGTCGCGTCGAGGATCGCGCCCAGCGTACCAACCCAGGACTCATCGTCGTGGCTGGAACGAAAGTAGGTCAGTACCGGGTAGGCGAGATGCGTCTCCATCGTCTCGGCGATCCAGCGCTGAGCTTCGCGCAGGAGCGGTCCTACGTCGCCGAGCAGCCCGAGCTTCACGTGCCGCAGGACGAACTCGAGCCCGCTGGGCGGTGCGCCTGTCCGTTCCGACATGGTGACGATAAACGCTTCGCGCCGCTGGAACGCGCCGAAGGTCTGGAACAGGAAGGTCGTAACCACCGCAAACGTCCCCAGGCCGAAACCGGCGGCGGCCAGCGCCAGCACCCGCGTCACCGGTGTCACCGGCTCGAAGTCGCCGTACCCGATCGTCAGCAGCGACGCGCCGGCAAAATAGATCGATGCGCCGAAATCCGGCTGCGGCCGAATCCCCATCCGAAGCGACCAGAAGATCAGGCCGAAGCCGAGGATCTCGAAGGCCACCCAAAACGCCCCCAGCGTCACCATGAGCATCGGCGCGAAAACCGCCAGCGTGTCCTCCCGGCGCTCGGCGTCGCCGATCCGCAGCGCCATGTTCCGCCACACCTGCCATCCGCGTCGCGACAACTGCACGCTGGGGCGCAGCCGGCCGCCGACCGAGCGCGGCATGATCGCCGACTGGAACAGGTCGTTCAGCGACGCGCCCACCAGCGCCACCCCGGCCAGCCCGACCAGGAAATCGAGGAAGAGCACGCTCTCCCTGACCCGCTAAAGCGGTCGCGGGTTGGCGGCTGCCTAGAGGCCGGTCGTCGAAGCGAGGCCGATCGTCGGAATCTGGGTCGTCTGGTCCTTGAGGATCACGATGCCGGGCACATTGTACGTCCCGTAGCCGATCGAGAAGATGGTGAGGTTCTGCGTGCCGATGGGGATGTTCGTCACCGAGTACGCGCCGTTGGACGCCGGCGAGACCGTGCGGCTCTGGCCGCCGATGGAGACGGTGAACTGCGGGATCGGCTGCTGCGTCTTGGCGTCCACCACGGTCCCGCTGACCGAGCCGAAGTCGGCAACGCCCATCCCGTTGGGGTTGGGTGAGCAAGCGGCGAGCGCCGCAACGAGACCAATGATGGAGGCACGTCGGCTCAATTTCGTGTAATACTGCAAGTCGATGTCCCCCTACGGTCCGGTCGCCATCTATCTCGCCGTCGCGTTCGTGGCGTCGCTCGCCTTCTGCCTGTTGCCCGGCCTCGCGGCGCGCCGCAAACCCAATGCGGTGAAGTCGCAAGCGTACGAGTGCGGTGTCGAGCCGACCTCTGACGTGTCGGGCCGTTTTCCGGTGCGATTCTACCTGGTCGCGATGCTGTTCGTCATCTTCGACGTCGAAGCGGCCTCATTTTATCCCTGGGCGGTGGAGATGCACCAGCTCCGGATGTTCGGTCTGGCCGAGATGCTGATCTTCGTCATCGTGCTTGCCATCGGGTACGCGTACGTCTGGAAGCGGGGCGGTTTTCAGTGGCGGTAGCGAACAGCGGCGCCGATTTTCTGCTGACCACCGTCGACTCGGTCGCCCGCTGGGCGCAGTCCTCGAGCGTGTGGCCGCTGACGATGGGGTTGGCCTGCTGCGCGATCGAGATGATGACGGCGACCGCGCCGGAGTACGACATCGCGCGCTTCGGCTCCGAGGTCTTTCGCGCGTCGCCGCGTCAAGCCGACCTGATGATCGTCTCGGGCCGCGTCGCTCGGAAGATGGGCCCGATCGTCAAGCGCCTCTACGATCAAATGGCCGATCCGAAGTGGGTGATCTCGATGGGCGCCTGCGCGTCGAGCGGCGGCGTCTTCGACAACTATGCCATCGTCCAGGGCGTCGACACGATCATCCCGGTCGACGTCTACGTTCCCGGGTGCCCGCCCACGCCCGACGGCTTGCTCTATGCGGTCAACCTGATCCAGCAGCAGATCAAACGCGGCGGACGCGGCGGGATCCTCGCTAGGGCCTGAGCGATGCCGAGTTCGCAAACGCCGCCGGCCGGGGCCACCGCCCTCGACCCGACCGCAGTACGTCCCGACATCGCCGATGCGCGCATCGTGCGCGTGATGCCGGCCGGCGTCCGCAGCACGCTCGAGGGTCTGCGTGCGGACGGCTTCACGATGCTGCTCGATCTCGGGGCGGTCGATTACCTGGAGCGCGAACCGGCGCGGTTCGACGTCGTGTATCACCTGCTGCGGCTGCCGGACCGGCCGGCCGGAGTCGACGAGATCGGCACGCCCGAGCGCGTCCGCGTGCTCTGCGGCGTGCCCAGCGATGCCGTCACGGTTCCGACCGTCACCGATCTGTGGGCGAGCGCGGACTGGGCCGAGCGCGAGGTGTTCGATCTGTTCGGGATCCGCTTCGAGGGACACCCGGATCTGCGCCGGATCCAGATGCCGGACGATTGGGAAGGCCATCCGCTGCGCAAGGATTATCCGCTGCGCGGCGTCGCACGCGAGCGGACGCCGCGACCGTCGTTCGCGCTCAAATCGAACGTGGCCGCAGGCACACCTGCGGCCGGCCGCACCGCCGCCGGGCTGCAGAAGCAGATCGCCGAGGTGCGCCGGCTGGCCGACGCGCACGCCGCCGCAGATCTGGCGGCGACCGGGGACGGGAAGCAGCCGTGAGCGTCTCGGGCGGACCGCAAGCCGTCGCGCTGGACGTCATCGAGCGCAGCGAGGGCCGGATGGTGCTCTCGATGGGGCCGCAGCACCCCTCGACGCACGGTGTCCTGCAAGTGATCACCGAGATCCAGGGCGAGACGGTCACCAAGGCGTCGCCGGAGATCGGCTACCTGCACACGGGCATCGAAAAGAGCGCCGAAAATCTGTTCTGGTCGCAGGCGTCGACCGTCATCGAGCGGATGGACTATCTGTCACCGCTGACCAACGCCCTCTGTTACTACCTGGCGGTCGAGAAACTGCTCGGCATCGACGCGACGATTCCGCCGCGCGCACAAGCCGTGCGCGTCCTGCTGGCCGAACTCTCGCGTATCGCGTCGCACTGCGTGTGGCTCGGTACCGGCGGCATCGACCTCGGCGCGCTGACCGGCTTTTTCTACTGCTTCGATCTGCGCGAACGCATCCTCGACTTGTTCGAAGCATCGGGTGGTGCGCGCATGCACCCGAACTACATTCGCGTCGGCGGTCTCGCGCAGGATCTGCCCCATGGCTTCCTCGCCAAACTCGACGGCGTCATCGAGATGTACGAGCCGCGGATGCGCGACGTCCGCCGGCTGCTGCAGAAGAACCCGATCTTGCAGGACCGCATGATCGACGTCGGCATCATCTCCGCCGAGGAAGCCGTCGGCTGGGGGCTGACGGGACCATGCCTGCGCGCCGCCGGCATCGGCTACGATGTCCGGCGCGCGTTCCCGTACAGCGGCTACGAGAACTACGCCTTCGACGTGATCACGCGCACGGAGAGCGACGCCTACGCGCGCTTTCTGGTGCGGCTCGACGAGATGGACGAAGCGATGCGGATCGTGCGCCAGGTCCGCAAAGTGCTCGACGAGCCGGGCCCGGTGCAAAGTCCGGACACGAAGTTTTCTCCGCCGCCCAAAGAGACGATCGCGCTGTCGATGGAAGCCTTGATCCACCACTTCAAGCTGGTCTCGGAGTCGTTCCGTGTGCCGCCCGGCGACGTGTACCAGGCGGTCGAGGGCCCGCGCGGGGAGCTGGGCTATTACGTCGTTTCGAACGGCGACAATCGTCCCTGGCGCGTCCGGACGCGGCCGCCGTCGATGTACAACTTGCAGGTCCTCAAGAAGATCGCGATCGGTGAACTGATCGCCGACATGGTCGTGATGATCGGTTCGTTGGACCCGGTCTTCGGCGAGGTCGACCGGTGAGCATCGGGATCGACAGCGACGCGGCGGGCGGCGTCCACCCCGGGCCGGATCCCGGCGAAGAGCGCGCGACCTGGAGTCCCTACGTTCAGCGTGCCGGCGAGCCGTTCGATGCGCTCTACAGCCAGCTGCAGCCGCAGATCGAGCGACTCGTCGCCGAGTACGAGCAGAAGCGTTCGGCCCTAATACCGCTGGCGCAGCTGTTCCAAGACCACGAGGGCTACATCTCGGCCGACGCGATCGCGTTGATCGCGTACGTGGTCGGCGAGACGGCGGCTTCCGTCGAGTCGACGATCTCGTTTTATACGCTGCTCTACCGGCGTCCGGTCGGGAAGTACATGCTCCAATTCTGCCGGAATCTGCCCTGTATGCTCAACGGCGCCGATGAGATCATGGCCTACGCACGGCGTCGCCTCGGCATCGGCCACTTGGAGACGAGCGACGACGGCCTGTTCTCGTACGAAGAGGTCGAGTGCCTCGCGGCGTGCGACCGGGCACCCTGCGCGCAGGTGAACCTCGAGTTCGTCTACGACCTCACGCCGGAACGGGTCGACGCGCTGTTCGCCTCCCTGCGCGATGGCAGTTCCCCGATCGCGCCGCTGCCCCAGACGCGCAAACCGGGCCGCAGCTGGAAAGTCGAACAGGACACGGGACACAAATCGCCGGGCGCGATGGGTGTTTCGAGCCCCAACAATGCCGGCGGCATCGGCGATACCAGCGGCCGCGCCATCTTCGACCTGATCGTGGGCCGGCCGCAGTACGAGCAGCGCTCCGACGAGCGGCTGCTGCGCGAGACGACGCTGCGTGTCGAACCCTCGGAGAACGGTCACTGATGCCGGACCACATCGTTCCGGTGCTCACGGCGGGTATCGGCGAACGCAACCTTCGCGACATCGCGGTCTACCGCGCGGACGGCGGTTACGAACAGCTGCGGCGCGCGTTTCTCGAACTGACACCCAAAGAAGTGGCCGACATCTGCAGCGGCTCCAACCTGCGCGGCCGCGGCGGGGCCGGTTTTCCGACCGGTCGCAAGTGGTCGTTCCTGCCGAACAACGGCCGCCCGCGCTACATGGTCTGCAACTGCGACGAGGCCGAACCCGGCACGTTCAAGGACCACATGCTGCTCGAGGAAACCCCGCATCAGATCATCGAGGGGATCCTGCTCGGCGCCTACGCGATCGGCTGCGACCACGCGTTCATCTACATCCGCGGCGAGTTCAAGCGCGGCTACGAGATCATGCGCGACGCGCTGGAGCAGGCGCGCGCGGCGGGCTTCGTCGGCGACAACGTCTTCGGCAGCGGCAAGAACCTCGCGTTCACGATCCACCGCGGTGCGGGTGCCTATATCTGCGGCGAAGAGACCGGTTTGCTGAACTCGCTCGAAGGCCGGCGCGGTGAGCCGCGCCTGAAGCCCCCATTCCCGGCCGTGAAGGGCCTCTACGGCGAGCCGACCGTTGTCAACAACGTCGAAACACTGGCGTATCTGCCCTACATCATGCGCAATGGCGCCGAGTGGTTCGCGAAGTGCGGTCCCGAGCGCTCGCCGGGGTACAAGGTCGTGTCGATCTCGGGACACGTCGTCAAGCCGGGGAACTATGAGGTGGCGATGGGCACGACGATGCGCCAGCTCATTTGGGACTGCGCGGGCGGTTTGCGTCCGGGCCGTTCGTTCCGGGGCGTGCAGCCCGGCGGCGGCTCGTCGGCCTGTTTGTTCGAAGAGCACCTCGACGTCCCGTACGATTTCGACAGCGTCACCAAGGCGGGTTCGATGCTTGGCTCGGGTGCGATGGTCGTTTTCGACGACACGACCGACTTCGTCAAGGCGGCCTACACGCTGATTCGCTTCTTCTCGCACGAGTCGTGCGGCCAGTGCACTCCGTGCCGCGAAGGCGCTCATTGGATCCAACGGACGCTCGAGCGCCTGCTCGCCGGCGGCGGCCTCGACTCCGACGTCGACGTCATCAAGTCGGCCGCGCATCAGCTGACCGGACTGAACCTGTGCGCCCTGGGCGACTCGATCGAACCGTTCCTGGCCTCGGTGATCACCCGTTACGAAGACCAGTTCCGCGCCTACGTACCGCGCGCGGCGGTCGCGTCATGACATACAAGGCCGTCGCGTGGGTCTTGATTGGGATTGCCGTCATTGCCCTAGCTGTCAACACGATCGGAATCTACGACAATCGAGGCGACGGTCAAGGGCGCTTCTATCTCTCGATGCTCACGAGTGCGTGCATCATCGCGGCCGTGTTGATCAACTGGCGCAAGAAAAGAACGCCGCGATGAGGAGTTTCGGCGACTTCGGCCGGGGTTACTGGGTGCTGCTGCAGACGAAGCGCGGCCAGGCGACGTTCGGGCTGTACGTCTGCATCGTTCTCGTGGTCGGGAGCGCACTCATCGAGCTTTGGGCCGCGTTTTTCGCCCCGGGCGACACCTCGCGACTGCCCCACGGTGCGCTGTGGGTCGAATTTGTCGCGCTCATCGCGGCGTACTTTGCGGATCGTCGCCGCAGAAAGCTTTCGTAGTGGCCGCCACCATCCCGCAGACGGAGCTCGTGACCGTCACGATCGACGGCGTTGACGTGCAGGTGCCCAAGGGTACGTGGCTGGTTGAAGCCGCCAAGCTGATTCACCGCGACATTCCGGTGTACTGCTACCACGAAAAACTCGGGCCGGCCGGGCTGTGCCGTATCTGTCTGGTCGAGATCGATGGCATGCCGAAGCTGCAGATCGCATGCAACACGCCGGTTGCCGACGGCATGAAGGTTCATACCACCAACCCGCGTGTCGACGACGGGCGGCGCGCGATCCTCGAGTTTTTCCTGTTGAACCACCCGCTGGACTGTCCGATCTGCGACAAGGGCGGCGAGTGCGATCTGCAGGACTACGCGATGGCCTACGGCCAGGGCGCGTCACGCATGGTCGAGGCGAAGATGCCCAAGCCGAAGGCGGTCGACCTCGGGCCGACGATCGTGCTCGACGAAGAGCGCTGCATCGTCTGTCAGCGCTGCGTGCGTTTCGACGACGTGATCACCCGCGAACAGTCGCTCCGGACCGACGATCGCGGCGCGCACACGATGATCGCGACCGCGACCGGGAAACCCTACGTCTCCGACTTCACCGGCAACGTCACCGAATTGTGTCCGGTCGGCGCGCTGACGTCGAAGACCTATCGCTTCCGCTCGCGCCCCTGGGACAACCATCGCACCACGACCTCGTGCACGCAATGTGCGGTCGGCTGCCAAATGCACGTCGACGAACGCGCCAACACGCTGCTGCGCACCATGAGCGTCCCCGAAGACGACGCGGTCTCCGATTCGTGGCTCTGTGACCGCGGCCGCTACAACGTCGGCTTCGTCGCCGACGAGCGCCGCATCACCCAGCCGCTGCTCAAACGCGACGGTGAATGGGTGCAGGTCGACTGGCCCGATGCCATCGCCTTGTGGGCCTCCGAGCTGAAGAAGGCCGGCAGCAGCGCGGGCGTCATCGGCGGCGGCCGGCTGCTCAACGAAGAAGCCTATTTGGTCGCGCAGCTGCACCGCGCGCTCGGCATCGAGAACCTCGATCATCGGGTCGGCGCGCAGACGGTCGTGCACCACGACGGGTTCGCCTCGTACGTCGACCTCGAATCCGCCGACACGATCATCACCATGGGCCGGCCGCCCTCGCAGCTCGCGCCGGTCCTCGACCTGCGCATCCGCAAAGCGGTCGCCCACCGCGGCGCGCGCCTGATTTCCGTCGGAGACCATGCCGCGAACAGCTTCGTGCCGGAGACCCGCACGACGACGGCCGACGAACTGCGCGCAGCGCTCAGCGGCGACCTCGGCCGCGTGGCGCAGATCTGGGACGGCGTCATGATCCCGGACGGCCCGGCGCTGACGGCGCCGCTGCACGCCCTTCCCACCGCGACGCGCGTCGACCGCTACGTCCTGCCCGAAGATCCCAACGGCCGCGGCGCCGATGCGCTCGGCCTGCGGCCGGTCAACGGCGGACTCACCACGCGCGGGATGCTGGAGGCGGCGCGCGACGGGAAGCTCGACGTCCTCGTCCTGCTCGGCGCCAACCCGATGCTGCGCTTTCCCGACCGCGGGCTCGCCGAGGCTGCGCTCCGCGCGACGCCGTTCGTGGTCGTGACGGAATTATTCATGACCGAGTCGGCGGAACTCGCCGATCTGATCCTGCCCGTGTGCAGCGCTTTCGAGAAGACTGGCTCCACGACCAACCTCGCGGGCGAGATCCTGTCGGTCGCGGCATCCGTGCGCGCACCGAACGAAGTGATCGCCGACGGCGATGCGATCGTGCTGCTCGCCGAAGCGCTCGGCATTCCCCTCCCTGCCGTTGCGACGATGGAGCACGCGATTCGCGAGCTCGTGCGCACGCCGCCGGCCTTCGCCCCCGACGCCGTGCCGGGTGGCGCCGCGCTGATTCCCTCCGGAACCCTGCGCGTCGTTCGCGAAACGACGATCTTCACCGGCGGCGGTACCTTGGCGCACGACCCGCTCATCGCCGAGCTGCGCACCGGGCCGCGCGCGACGCTGCATCCCGATACCGCGCGCGCCCTGGGCCTGGTTCCGGGCGACGTGGTCACCGCAGCCGCGGCCGACGCGTCACTGCACGATCTCGCCGTCGTGATCGACCCGCGCGTCCCGGCCGGCGCGGTGGCGCTCGTCGACGGGATCGCGGCCGCGCCGCTGAACGCTTTGGGAACGGCCGCCGCGGTGCGGCTGGCGAAAACACTGGTGCCCGCGTGAGCGCGCCGATCTGGCTGATCGTGCTGATCAAAGCAGTCATCGTCCTGGCCGTCGTCATCACGACCTTCGCTTATTCGATGCTGTTCGAACGCAAGATCATGGGCTGGATGCAGCTCCGCCCGGGACCGAACCGGGTCGGGCCGTGGGGAATGCTGCAGCCGGCCGCCGATGCGGTGAAGATGATCTTCAAGGAAGATCTGACGCCCGACACCGCCGACCCGCTGATCTACCGGCTGGCACCGTTCATCTCGCTGGTCTGCGCGATGGGTGCGTTCGCGATCATTCCGTTCTCGGCGAGCGCCGACGGGACGCTGTGGTCGGTCGGGAACGTCAACGCCGGGATCCTGTTCGTCTTCGCGCTGACCTCGATCGGCGTCTACGGGATTTCGCTCGCCGGGTGGGCATCGGGGTCGAAGTTCCCGCTGCTCGGTTCGGTGCGAGCGACGGCGCAGATGATCTCTTACGAGCTGTCGATGTCGATGTCGGTGATCGGCGTGCTGATCCTGGCCGGATCGACCGCCTTGGGCGACATCGTCAACGCGCAGTACCGGCTGTGGTTCATCATCCCGCAGTTCGTGGGCTTCATCATCTACCTCATCACCGCCGTGGCGGAGACGAACCGCGCCCCCTTCGATCTGGTCGAAGCGGAAACCGAACTCGTCGGCGGCTTCCATACCGAGTACTCCGGCCTTCGCTTCGGGCTGTTCTTCATCGCCGAGTACCTGAACATGATCACGGTGTCGTGCCTTGCAACTCTGCTGTTCCTGGGCGGTTGGAACTCACCGATCCCCGGCTTGCCGTCGGGCGGCTTCGTCGGGCTGATCTGGTTTTTGATCAAAGCGGGGCTATTCTTGTTCTTCTACATCTGGCTGCGCTCGACGCTGCCGCGGTTCCGCTACGACCGGCTGATGGACTTCGGCTGGAAGGTCTTGCTGCCGGTGGCGACCTTGAACCTCATCCTGACCGCGGTCGTCGTCGCCCTCTGGCCGGCCCATGCGTAAGAACCTCTTTAACGTCGGCGCGCTGTTCCGCGGATTTTCGACGACCTTCAGCTATCTCTTCAAGAAAAAGCCGACCATCGAGTACCCGTCGGTGAAGAAGCAGCACGCGCCGCGCTTCCATGGCCTGCACGAACTGCGCCGGTACGGAGACGGCAAAGAGCGCTGCATCGGCTGCGAGCTGTGCGCGATCGCGTGCCCCGCCAACGCGATCACGGTCATCGGGGCTGAAAACACGCCGCTCGACCGGCGTTCCCCCGGCGAGCGGTACGCAGCCAGCTACGAAATCGACGAACTGCGCTGCATCTTCTGCGGTCTGTGCGAGGAGGCGTGTCCGACCGACGCGATCGTCCTGACGCCGCGCTTCGAGATGGCCGACTACCGCCGGGGCGCCTTCGTGTACGCGAAGGATCGTTTGCTGGTGCCCACGGAAGCGGGTGTCGGCATGCCGCCCGACGAGCGCCCCAACGGCATCCCGGCCGATCTCGGCGCGGTCGCCCGGTCGAAAGACACGGTCGACATCGCGACCGGATACGAAGCGACCAACCGGGGACACATCCTCAAGGACCAGCGCCGGGGACTCGCCGGGTGATCACGTTCTGGATCCTGGCGATCCTCTTGATCGCAAGCGCGGTCTTCGTGGTGACGGCGAAGAAGCCGGTCTACTCGGTGGTCGGACTGCTGGCGAACTTCCTCGCGCTCGCGGCCACGTATCTCGAGCTGCAGGCCGAGTTCTTGGCGGTCATCCAGATCGTCGTCTACAGCGGTGCGATCCTGATCCTGTTCGTCTTCGTCATCGCGCTGCTTTCGAGCGGTGTGAAGCCGTTCGAGGTCGGCCCGGACCGCGCGCCGCGCATCGCGATCCCCGCGATCCTCTTCGGCGCGCTCGTGCTGGCCGGCGTCGCGGCCACCGTGGTCGGCGCGAACACCGCGGCCCTGCGCGGCGCCGCCGGCGTGACCGGCGACGCGAACGCGTTCGGCAGCGTGGCCGATTTCGGCGCGGCGCTGTTCACGACCAACCTGCTGCCCTTTGAAGTCACCGCGCTGCTGCTGATGGTGGCGGTGGTCGGCGTCGTGCTGATCGCCGGCGATGAGGGGCCGGCGGGGATCGTCCGTCGCCGCAGACGGCGCCCGATCGAACGGGAGCCGATCCTGAAACGGGAGCGCGTCGTCCGATGACCGTCGCGCCCGAGAACTACGTCGCGCTGTCCGCGGTGCTGTTTTCGATCGGCGTCGTGGGCGTGATCGCGCGCCGCAACCCGCTGATCATGCTGATGTCGATCGAGCTGCTCTTCAATGCAGCCAACTTGGCGCTGGTGACCTACGCGCGCGCTTGGGTCAACAACGTCGGCCACATTTTTGCCTTTCTGGTGATCACCGTCGCGGCGGCTGAGGCGGCGATCGGTCTGGCGATCGTGGCGGTCGCGTTCCGCAATCTCCCCCACGTCGACGTCGACGACGCCGCGGTCCTCAAAGGATAATGCTCGCTTTCGTCTGGCTCGTGCCGCTCGCCGGGGGCATCCTGCTGTGGGCGCTCGGCCCGCAGCTGCGTACGTGGGCGGGACCGATCGGCTCCGCGCTGATCGGCGCGGCGTTTCTTGCGACCTGCGCGCTGTGGGGCAGCGCGACCGCGCCGGGCGGCCTGCACGTTCCGCTGGTCAGCTGGCTCGGCGGCTGGAATTTCGGACTCCAGCTCGACCGTCTGTCGCTGGTCTGGTCGCTGATCATCACCGGCGTCGGCTTCCTGATCCACGTCTACGCGATCGGATACATGGACGGAGATCGTGCCTTCGCGCGCTTCTTCGCGTACATGAATTTCTTCGTCTTCGCGATGCTGACGCTCGTGCTCAGCGACAACGTGATTGGGCTGCTCGTCGGCTGGGGCCTGGTCGGCCTCGCCTCGTACTTTCTGATCGGCTTCTGGTTCGAACGTCCGTCGGCCGTCGCGGCGGCGCGCAAGGCCTTCGTGATGAACGTGGTCGGCGACGTCGGAATGATGTTCGCAATCTTCCTCATCGTCGCCAAGCTCGGCGCCATCGGCTATGCCGACGTCTTCGCGGGTGTCGGAGGGGCGCTGGATTCGCGCACCGTGTTCCTGATTTGTCTCGGGCTGTTCATCGGCTGCGCGGCAAAGAGCGCGCAGGTACCGCTCCATACCTGGCTTCCCGACGCGATGGAAGGGCCGACGCCGGTCTCGGCGCTGATCCACGCCGCCACGATGGTGACCGCTGGCGTCTACTTGATCGCGCGCTTCGCGCCGCTATGGAGCGCCTCGGCCGATGCGCGCGAACTGGCCGGGGTCATCGGCGGACTGACCGCGGTCGCGGGTGCCGTGCTGGGCTGCGTCCAGTGGGACATCAAACGGATCCTCGCCTATTCGACGATGTCGCAGATCGGCTACATGATCATGGGCGTCGGGGTAGGCGCGTTCTCGGGCGGCGTGTTCCATTTCCTGACCCACGCGTTTTTCAAGGCACAGCTCTTCCTCGGTGCGGGCATCATCATCCACGCGCTCGCGAACGAACAGGACGTGCGGCGGATGGGCGGTCTGCGCACGCGCATGCCGTTCGCATTCTTCGCGATGCTGGTCGGCGTGCTGGCGATCTGCGGGGTCCCCGGGTTCAGCGGTTTCTTCAGCAAGGACGACGTGATCTACGGCACGCTCGCGGCGGGCCACCCGTGGCTCTACGCCGTCGGCGTGCTGACGGCCGGAATCACGGCCTATTACATGTTTCGGCTGCTCTTCGTCACGTTCTTCGGAGCGTATCGCGGCGACGTCGACGCGGCTGCATTGGGGATCGCAGCCGAGCCGTTCGGCGCCGGCGCATCCGGACACCGTGCCGAGCAAGCAGAACCGCACCATCAGGCGCAGTCCGGTCTGATGAACGTACCGGTCGCGATCCTGATCGTGCCGACGATCTTCATCGGCTGGCTCGATTTCGGTGAAGGCAGCCCCTGGAAGCAGTTCTTCCGGGGCTTTCCGGGCTTCGACGCAGCCGCGACCAGCGCGGCGATGCCGGAGTTGGCCTCGACCGGCTTCGTGCTGGCGGTCGTCGCCGCTGGTTTCGCGATCGCGTACGCGCGCTACGGCTCAGCCGCAGCACGGCGCGATGCGATCGCGCGCTTACGCACGGAGGCGCTGGGGATGCCGCCCGTCCTGGTCCATGCCTACTACGTCGACGCGGCCTATGAGTTCGTCTTCGCGCGTTCCGCGCGTGCGCTGGGCGGATGGTTCGACCGGGTGGTCGATCCGCAGGTGATCGACGCCGGCGTCCGCGAGGTCGCGATCAGCTCCGAATGGCTGGGGCACTTGTTCCGCAGCTTTCAAACCGGACTCGTCCGGACGTACGCGCTCACCCTCGTCTTTGGCGTTGCCTGTTTCGTCGCGTACTACGCGCTCGCGTTCGGGGTGAGCCGATGATCGTAGGCGCACTGGTCCTGGCTCCGATCGTGCTCGGCCTCGCGCTGTACGCGCTGCCGCACCGCGCGGCCCGCGCCGGCAAGGGTGCCGCGCTCGTGATCGCCGCGCTGATCTTCGCGCTGGTGTGCCTCGAATCGCAGGCACCGGATGTCTCGCTGCGATGGCTGTCACGCCCGTTTGCGGCCGCGTTCCATCTCGGCTTCGGCCCGATCTCATATTGGCTGGTGCTGCTGCTCGCGCTGGTGACGTTCAGCGCCGTGCTCGTCGTACGCGGCCCGCGCGCGCGAGGAATCGCGGCCCAGCTGCTCGTGCTGCAAGGCGCGATGAACGGGTTGTTCCTCGCCAAAGACGTGCTGCTGTTCGCGCTGTTCTGGGACCTGATGCTGCTCCCGGTCTTCCTCGTGCTCGTCGGCGCCGGCACTCACGGGCGTACGGCCTGGAAGTATCTCCTCTACAACCTCGTCGGCGGGTTGGCGCTGCTGCTCGCCACCGCCGCCTTCGGCATCGTCGCCGGAACGACGGACGTGATCGGGAATCCGGCGCTGCAGGCCGGTATCGGCGCCACCTGGGGCGCCTGGATCTTCGCCGGCTTCGCGTTCGCGTTCTTGATCAAGACGCCGGTCTTCCCGTTTCATACCTGGATGCCCGAGACGTACGCGGACCTTCCGCCGCCGGTCGTTGCCGTCGTCTCGGCCGTGCAGTCGAAGGCGGGCCTCTACGGTTTTCTCACTATCGGCGTGCCGTTTCTCGGCCCCGAAATGGTGCAGGCGCGTCCGCTGATGTTCGCGCTGGGTCTGGTCTCGCTGGTCTACGGAGCGTTCGTCGCGCTGGCCGAGCGCGACGCGAAGCGGGTCGTCGCCTACAGCTCGCTCTCACACCTCGGTTTGATCCTGCTGGCGGTGTTCAGCGGCTCGACCTTGGCCTACGCGGGCGCCCTCGTCTACATCATCGCGCACGGACTCTTCAGCGCCGCGCTGTTCATCGTGCTCGGTGCGGTCGAACAACGCGAAGAGACGCGCGATCTGCTGCGCCTCGGCGGCCTCGGCGCGCGCAATCCGCAGCTTGCCGGCGCGCTGATGCTGGCAGCGCTCGCCGCGCTGGGACTGCCGGGGCTGGCGGGATTCGCGGGCGAGATCCTCATCCTCACCGGGCTGTATCGGGCCGGTTTCGGCTGGCCGGCCGTGATCGCGCTGCTGCCGATCGTGCTGGCGGCGGCGTACATGCTGCGCGTCTACCAGTCGATCATGAACGGCCCCGAACACCCGGATCTGCCCGAACGCCGGGATCTCACCTGGGTCGAGGGCCTGGCGGTGGCGCCGCTGGTGGCCGCGGTCGTTTGGCTGGGCGTCGATCCTGCGAGCGTGGTCGCTGCGGTGATGGCGGGGGGTGCGCATGTCGCCGGCGTTCGGTAGTTTTCCGGTCGGCGCCGACTACGCGGCGCTGCTGCCGATGGCGGCCGTCGCGTGCACGCCGCTGGTGATCCTCTTTGCCGACCTGTTCCTGACCGGCGGCGGAGGCGTCCGCCGCGGCGTCGCCATCGGCATCGCCATCGTCGGCTTGGTGATCGCGGGCGTGATCGAAGCCGGTCAGTATCCGCACGATTACGCCGCCTTCGGCGGCGCGTTCATCGAAGGCGGCTTCTCGATCGTCTTCAGCGAGATCGTCATCGTCGCGACGGTCGCGACGCTGCTGCTTTCGGCCGGCATCGGACGGACCGACCAGGTTGCCGGAACGACCGCGCTGCTGCTGTGGAGTGCGTCCGGCGCGATGCTGATGTCCGGCGCGGCGAACCTGATGACGGTGTTCCTTGGGTTGGAGCTGCTGTCGCTGGGGCTGTACTGTCTGTGCGCGATCTCAGCCCGCAGCACGGCGCGGGAAGCGGCGCTGAAGTATCTGATCCTCAGCTCGATGGCGTCGGGTTTTCTGCTGTACGGGTCGGCGCTGTTGTTCGGCGCGACCGGCTCGGTCGCGTTTGCGGCACTCGCCGCCGCGCCGATGACGCCGTTGTTCGCGCTGGGGTCGGGCCTGTTCTTGGTCGGCATCGCGTTCAAACTGAGCCTGGTCCCCTTCCACGCCTGGACACCCGATGTGTACGAGGGGGCGCCGCTTCCGGTCACCGCCTTCATGTCGGTCGTCACCAAGGCGGGAACGCTGGCCGTCTTCGCCCGCTTCGCCTACGCCGCGCTGCCGCCCGATCGCGCGAGCGCGATCCTGGTTCCGATTTGGGTTGCCGCGGCGTTGTCGATGGTCATCGGCAACCTCGCCGCGCTCGCCCAAACCGATATGAAACGGCTGCTGGCCTACTCGGGGATCGCGCAGGTCGGCTACATCGTCGCGGCGTTCGCGGGACAGACGGCGCTCGGGCTGCGATATGCGCTCCTGTACCTGGCCGGATACACGTTCATGAACCTCGGCGCGTTCGCCGTGGTCGAGCTGATGTCACGCGACGGCGATGCGGTGGTCGGCCTCCCGCGTTTCGCCGGCCTGGCCTACCGCCGGCCCTGGCTCGCCGCCGCGATGACGCTGTTCTTGGTCGGTCTGGCCGGTCTGCCGCCGACGATCGGTTTCACCGGGAAGATCCTGATCTTGGCCGTTACGACCGGCGCCGGCTATGCGTGGCTAGCCGGGGTGCTGATCCTGGGCACGGCGATCTCCGCGTACGTGTACTTCAAGATCGTGCGGGCGATGTTCGTGCACGTCGATCTCGCCCACGTGCGCGACGAGCGTTCGCGCAACCCGCTGCCCTGGCTCGCGGTCGCCGTGTGCGCGGTCATGACGTTTGCGCTGGGCGTGTTCCCGTTGACCCCGTCCAACGTTCTGCCGCTGGTGAAATGATTCGCGCGGCACGGCCGGACGATTCCGCGTTCGTCGTTGCGCTCGTTTCGCGGTTCGTCGAGCACGGCGTCGCCGGCGGCCACACGCGCGAGGAGGTCGTCGACGGAACCGCGCGCGTGCTGCGCGAGGCGCTTACGAAGACGGACCCCGCCGAGCTGTTCCTGATTGCGGAGGATGCCGATGGCGAGCGCGCCGGCTTCGTCTATGCGGTCACGCACCGCGACTTCTTCACCGGCGAATGCTACGCGCACGTCTCGGAGATCGCGGCTGTGCGCAGCGGGTCGGGGACCGGCCGCACGCTGATGGCGGCGGTTGAGGAGTGGGCGCGCGAGCGCGGGTACCGGATGGTAACGCTCAACGTCATCGAGGAAAACGTGGCCGCGCGGCGCTTTTACGAACAGCTCGCCTACGGCCCGCATCACCGTCAGCTCATCAAACGCTTCTGAGCTACATCGAAATCTGAATGATGTACGTGGTTCCGGTTGCGATCGGAAATTGGGGCGGCGTCCCGGAAGCCGAAGGATCGAAGGTGAGCACGTTGCTCGCCAGCGTTGCCGTGCCGAGGGACGTGTACGAACTGCCGCCGACAACGCCAAGCTGCACGATGTAGGTCCCGGCGGCAAACGGAAGGGTGCTGGTCCCGGTGATCACGATGCCGGGCGGTGCGGTCAGCGTGTAGCTCTGCGTTGCGCTGATGCTCAGGAAATCGTCAAACGCGCCGACCACGAGCGGCGAGCGGGTCCCTCGGATGCGGCGGCCGACGGAAGCGGGAGCTCCGGCCGGTGCGGTCTGGGTCACGCCCACCGTCAGCATGGTTCCGAGGAGCACGGTGCCGGCCGCCTCCGGGAACGTCAGCACGATAACGTTGCCGGTCTGATCGGTGAGCGTCACCGTCTGCCCGGCGCTGCTCGCGGTAACCGTGGTACTGTCCGTGCTGACCCCGGGAGTTGGGCTCGCTGTCGCCGCCGCGTTCGGTGTGGTCGTGGTCTTCGATGAGCAACCCGCAATTGCCAGTGCCAGCAGCGCGGCGAGTCCATGTCGAACGAGGGTCCGCATCAGGAGAAGATCCTTTCGGAGGGTACGTGTCACAGCGAACGCAGCGCCGGTAAACGGCGATCGTGTTTTTGCTTTACCGGCAGGCGACAGTCCACCCGCCGGGTACGTCCGATGCGGCCGATTGATCGAACGCCTCGGTCGGGAAGCATGAAAAGCTTCTGCAAGGTTTCCTTGCTACAGGTAGGAACGGCGGCAACGTGCACCCGTTGACCGATCGCGTGCGTGCCCCGGTCCTGGTTTTGGGCGGCGGCATCGGGGGCCTCGCGTTCGCCCTGGCCCTCGCTCGCCGCGGCGGGAGGGTCCGAGTCCTCGAAAAGGCTGCTCGCTTCGGCGAAATCGGCGCCGGCTTGCAGCTCGCACCGAACGCATCCTGGGCACTCGACGACTTGGGCGTCCTTGACGCGATCGCGCCGCTGGCGGTATTTCCGCAGCGCATCCTCTGGATGGACGCGCTCTCCGGCGAGGAGGTCACGTCGCTGGATCTCGGGCCGCCGTTTCGCGAACGCTACGGCTACCGCTACATCGTGATGCACCGCAGCGATCTGCTCGACGCCCTGCTGGCCGCTTGCCGTGCGCACGACGCGATCGCGTTGGAGACCTCGAAAGAGGTCGTGGCGCTTGAAGACCGCGGCGACTCCGCGTGCATCACCTGCACCGACGGCACGCTCTACGATGCGCCGGTCGTCGTCGCTGCCGATGGACTGTGGTCCCCCGCCCGCCAGGCGATCGTTGACGACGGCGACCCGATCTGTTCGGAGTATGTTGCCTATCGCGGTGCGATTCCGATCGGCGAGATGTCGCGTCACGCCGGGCTGGACAACGTGATGCTCTGGACGGGGCCCGAGATGCACCTCGTCCAGTATCCCGTGCGCCGCGGTGAGCTCTACAATCAGGTAGCGGTGTTTCGGAGCCGCCGCTACCGCGCCGGCTCCGACGATTGGGGCACACCCGACGAACTCGACGCGCGCTTTGCTGCCGGAGCCGAACCCGTCCGCGATGCGCTGACGAAGTTCCGGCGAAACCGTCGCTGGCCGATGTACGATCGGCTGCCGATCGCGCGCTGGTCACGCAACCGCATCGCCTTGCTGGGCGATGCGGCGCACCCGATGCTGCAGTATCTCGCCCAGGGGGCCGCGCAAGCGCTCGAGGACGCGGTCGTGCTGGCGCAGGCGCTGACGTCGCATCGGGACGACGTCCCGGCAGCGTTCGCCGCCTACGAGGCCGAACGCGTGCCGCGGACCACGCGCGTCCAAACGACCGCCCGCGCTTGGGGCGACTACTGGCACCTGCCGCTCGAGCGCGCGGCGCAGCGCAACCGGGAGCTGGGCACGCGGAGCCCTGGCGACTACGGCGAAACCGACTGGCTGTACGCGTACGGCCGCCGGCCGCGCGCCGACTTTCCGTCCACCGCCAGAATTGAGGATCGATGAATCGTACCAGCTTCCTCGCCGCCGGGGCCGCCGCCGGAGCCGCCGCTGCGGTTCCCCGTTTCACGCTCGCCGCCGGGCCGGCGGCGACGGTGAAGATCGGCTTCCTGGAATCGTTCAGCGGCGTCTTTTCGGATCTCGGCGCGTGCCACAAGCAGGGCGCGCTGCTCGCGCTCGAGGATGCGAACCGCGGCGGCCGCGTCAAGTACGAGTTCGTCTACGCCGACGATGCGTCGAAGCCGGCCACGGCGACGACCGAGGCGCGCCGGCTGATCTCGCAAGAGTCGGTCGATGTCCTCTTCGGTGGAACCTCATCGGCAACCGGCGCCGCAGTGGCCGCCGTCGCGCTCGACTCGGGGATCTTCAACCTCATGCTCGGACCGCAAGATTCCGCCCTGACGGGGACCAAGGCGTCGAAGCTCACCTACCGGTTCGGTCCCAACGCTCGCATGATTCTGGCTCCGGTGCTGCGCCGCGCGTTGGCCCTCGGCAAGCGCTGGTACTTCATCCAGGCGGACTACGCGCTCGGCAAAGACGCCTACGCGCAATGCGGCGACGCCCTGCGCCGCGCCGGCGGCGACGAGGTCGGTCACGACGTCCTCCCCTTGGGCACCACCGATTTTTCGTCGGTGCTCACCAAGGTGTCGACCAGCCGCGCCGACGTGCTCATGCTCTGCAACAGCGGCTTAGACGCCGCCAACACCGCCAAGCAGTTCGTCCAATTCGGTCTCAACAAGAAGATGAAGCTAGCCGGCATTTCGCTGGAAGACATCTACTACAAGGCGCTGCCGCTCGACGCCGTCGTCGGTTCCACGTTCCCGGTGCTGTGGGCTCCCAGCGTGTCGCCGGCCGCCGAGAAACTGGCGGCGCGTCTGCGCAAAGGAATCAGCGGACCGATCTCGGGCCGTCACTACCTCGGCTACATGGCGGCGCACTCCCTGATGGATCGCATCGCCACCGCCGGCACCACCGATGCCGCGAAGCTCTCGGTCGCGTTCGAGAACTACAGCTTTCCGGCCGCCAAAGCGACGAACGCCGAGTACCATGCCTGCGACCATCAGTGCGCGCAGGAGGTCTACGGCGGCGCGAGCGTTTCGGCAAAGCAGTTCGAGAAGACGCAGTTCATGTACGAGATCATCGCCGAAGTGCCGGCGGTGGAATCCGACGGCACCTGCGACTCGCCGTGGGCCAAGGCGGCGACGGCTGCATTGGCCGCCCAGCACCCGGGCGCGCGCGCAGGCTACACCCCGAAAGCGTTCTGAGCGGTTCGCCCTAGCCGGCGAGGGCGGCGATTTGGACGACCAGCGGGTCGTCCGAATCGCGGAGCCGGTCGCAGATCGTGAAGTGGTTGTCGCCCGGGCCCTCCGCATACTCGGCGTCGCAGCCGCGCGCCCGCCACGCGGTCGCGAAGTTGCGCCCCTGGGCGTGGAACGCCGCCGTCTCGCGTTCGCCGCTCCAGGCTCGGACGACACACGGCGCGGCCGGCGCGAGCAGCGTCGGGCTCAGCGCGGCCGCGCGCGCGTCGTCGAGCGCGAGCCACTCGTTGGCGAACGAACGAGCAACCTCGCGCAGGTCGTGCAGGCCGCTGAGGCTGGCGAGTGCAGTGACCGGCGCGTCGACGGCGCACATCGCGGCGAGGTGGCCGCCGGCCGAATGCCCGGCGACGACGATGCGCGTTGCATCGGCGCCGTAACCGGCGGCATGGCGGCGCAGCCACGCGACCGATGCGCGCGCTTGCGCGACGATCGTTTCGAGCGGCAGCGCCGGGGCGAGGCCATAGTTGACGACCGCGACCGCGACGCCGTGCGGCTCGAGGCCGCCCGCAACGTAGGTCATGTCGTCTTTGTGCAGCCGCCGCCAGTACCCACCGTGAAAGAAGACGACCAGCGGCGCCCCGCGCCGCGGGACGAAGAGGTCGAGCGTCTCGTCCGCCGATGCTCCGTATTGCAGATCGCGCTGGTGCGGCTGTGCGCGCACGGCGTCGCTCCACGCGCGCCAGCGACGAAAGAAGACCGTGACGTCGGGGACCGTCGCCGCCGCGTTCAGCGGGTCGACACCGTTCACGTCGGCTGACGGAAGTAAATGAATGGAATCTTTCCGGCGCTGTCCCACGCGATGAGTTCGTCGAAGCTTCCGTTTGCGCAGGCCGCGCGAAAGACGTCGACCGTCATACCCTGTATCGTCAGTTGGCGCACGAATGTGAACGTCTTGATCGGTCCCAGGGTTTGCAGGCCTTGCGACACCTGTGCAACCGTTGCATCCGTGAACTGCGTCCGCGCATAGGCGCTGTAACGGCTCGCGTCGATCTTCCCGCTCTGCCAGGCTTCGAACTCAGCACGCGCGGCGCTGACGACCGCGGGGTAGCGCGCGGGCCCGGGCGTCGGGGTTGCCGTGGCGGCGGGCGCGGCCGTCGCAGGCGGGGCCGACGCCTGGCCGACCGTGTCGGCGCGCGAGAGGACCCGAGTGCCGTAGACGTCGCTCACCACGAGAGGCGCGGCCGGCGGCGTCGCGTTGGGCGGTCGCGGCGCTGCCGCCAGCAGCGGTGCGCCGAGCAGAAGCGCGCAGGCTGCGGCGGCACGGCCGGCCCGCGAGCGCTGCCGCGGCGTCGTCACGGATGCGTCATGTTGGCGGGTACGACGTGCGTATCGAAGTCCTGGGCGCTGATGTAGCCGAGCGCGAGCGCCGCATCTTTGAGGGTCGTGCCCTCGTGGTGCGCCTTCTTCGCGATCTCGGCCGATTTGTCGTAACCGATCTTCGGTGTCAGCGCAGTGACCGTCATCAGGGATTCGGCCAGGTAGCGCGCGATGACCGGTTCGTTCGCTTGCAATCCCTCGACGGCGTGCTCGCGGAACATCGTGCAGGCATCCTGCAGCAGACGGCACGAGTGAAGGAAATTGTAGATCATCACCGGGTTGAAGACGTTGAGCTCGAAGTTGCCTTGCGAGCCGCCGAAACCGATCGCAACGTCGTTGCCGAACACCTGCACGCAGACCATCGTCATCGCTTCCGACTGGGTCGGGTTGACCTTCCCCGGCATGATCGACGACCCAGGTTCGTTCTCGGGCAGGATCAGCTCGCCGATGCCGGCGCGCGGACCCGAGGCCAGCCAGCGGATATCGTTGGCAATCTTCATCAGCGAAGCGGCCAGCGTCTTGAGTGCTCCGGACGCGAACACGACCTCGTCGTGTGAGGCGAGCGCGGCGAACTTGTTCGGATGCGAGCGGAACGGCAGACCGGTCAGCTCCGCGATCTTGCGCGCGGCGCGCTCGGCGAATTCCGGGTGCGCGTTGAGGCCGGTGCCGACGGCCGTCCCGCCGATAGCGAGATCGTACAGATCGTCGAGCGCTTCGCGGCAGCGTTTCAGGTCGCGGTCGAGCTGGCTGACATAGCCGGAAAACTCCTGGCCGAGGGTGAGCGGCGTCGCGTCCTGCAGATGCGTGCGGCCGACCTTCACGATGTCGGTCCAGGCTTTGGCCTTGACATCGAGCGCGTCGCGCAGACGTTCGACCGCCGGCAGCATCGCGACCATCGCTTCGGCCGCGGCCATGTGCATCGCGGTCGGGAAGGTGTCGTTCGACGATTGCGACATGTTGACGTGGTCGTTGGGATGGATCGGCTTCTTCGAGCCCATCTCGCCGCCCGCGATCTCGATCGCGCGGTTCGAGATGACCTCGTTGACGTTCATGTTGGTCTGGGTTCCGGAACCCGTCTGCCACACGCGCAGCGGAAAGTGCTGGGCGAGCTTGCCGGCGATGACCTCGTCGGCCGCCTGCGCGATCAGCGCACTCTTCTCATCGTCCAGTTTGCCCAGGTCGCGATTGACCAGCGCGGCCGCTTTTTTCAGCACCGCCATGGCGCGGATGATCTCGCGCGGCATCACGTCCCGCGGCGAGAGGTCGTCGCCGATGTCGAAATGGATCAGCGAGCGTGCCGATTGCGCGCCGTAGTATTTGTCGGCGGGGACCTCGATCTTCCCCATCGAGTCGGACTCGGTGCGGGTGCGCCCGATCGAACCGTTCGTCTGCGTGGCCATGGGGTGGGCTTCGGCAGTCCGAGCGGCGGACACTCCGCGAGAAACGTCGTACGCCCCAGGCCCGGCGGCGGGCTAGGCGGACGGGGCGGCAGGTCGTATACTCATGAGGATACGCCCTGCCAGGAGCGCCGCCCATGCGTTTGTTGCGCCACCTCGTCGTCGCCGGAGTCCTCCTCGCGAGTTTCTCGGGTACCGCTTTGGCGGGCTCGCCGCAGTCGCCGGCCCCCGGGCCCACCACCGCCGCGAGCGTCGACGAGGGCCCGACGGAAGTCGGCGGAGTCATCGACGCGGCCCGAGCCAAGGTCGCGGCCGGCGATGCGAAGGGCGCCATCGCGGATCTGGTACCGTACGTCGCCCAGCATCCCAACGACATAGCTGCCGGGCGCCTGCTCGGCGACATCTACTTCCGGATTCCGGACTTCGCCAAGGCGGAACGCGTCTGGCGGGCCATCATCGCGGTTGCGCCAGACGACCGCGAAACCCACAGCCGCTTGGGCTCGCTGTACGCCGCTCAGGATCGCGTGAACCAAGCGATCGACGAGTTTCAGAAGAGCTTGCCGAGCCGCAGCGGTTACGCGGGCCTCGTCATGGCGCACAAGCGGGCCGGCGATTTGCCGCAGTATCTCAACACGCTGGAGTACGCCACCCAGAAAACACCCTTCGACGTCATCGCGTGGACCGATCTCGGCCAAGCGCGCCGCGCGCTGCGCCAATACGAATCGGCCTATCAAGCGTTCACCCACGCGGTCGGCATCCGGCCGGCGGCCTGTTCGCCGCGCATCGACATCGCCAACGTCCTGGTCGACCTGCACCGTGTCGATACTGCCATCGAGCAGCTCAAGGTCTGCCTGGAGAACGACCCGCACTCCTATCCCGCGATCGTCAACCTCGGCGAAGCGTATCTCGAAAAGAACGATTCAGCGGTGGCGCGTCCGTATCTCGACCGGGCGCTGACGATCCGGCCGGAAGGCACCGAAGCACTGGTCGATATCGGTTACATCTACGATCTGCAGGGTGACTGGAAAACGGCCGTCAGCTACTACAACCGTGCCATTCGCTCCGATCCGCTGCGGCCCGAAGCCTACATCGATCTTGGCTACGACTACAACGAGCATCGCTTCTTCCCGCTGGCTGAAGCAGCGTTCTTGAAGGGCATCAGCGTTGCGTCCGACGACGGGCGGCTGCACTACCTGCTGGCGGTGACCTACAACCTGCAAGGCAAGATCGAGCTTGCGCGCGGCGAGTACCATCAAGCGCTCGCGACCGGTGAACCCGACGTCGCCCGCGCGGCCCGCGCCGAACTCGCGCTCTTACCGCCGGCCTGACGGGGCTAGGGATGCCCTAACGCCGCAGCGCGACCGATTCGATTTCCACGCGCGCGCCGCGCGGGAGTGCGGCCACCGCGACCGTCGAGCGCGCCGGTGGCGGCAGGCCCGCAAATGACTCGCCATAGACCTCGTTGACAGCGCGGAAGTCAGCCATGTCGATCAGGAAGATCGTCGTCTTCACGATGTCGGCGAAGCCGAGGCCGGCCGCCGCCAGCACGGTGCCGAGATTGGCCATCGCGGCGCGGGTCTGGCCGGCGGCGTCGTCATCGCTTAGCGCGCCGCTCGCCGGATCGACGCCGATCACGCCCGACGTGAAGACGAATGGGCCCGCCGCGACGGCTTGACTGTAGGGCCCGATCGGGGCCGGCGCGGACGCGGTCCGGATCGTTTCGCGGGGGCGGTTCGCGAGCGGCTCGCCGTTCATGCAGACTCCTCGAAAACAGGACGACGTCGGCCTTCGCGAGCCCCAAGCGCGGACCCGCCCAGCGGTTCGGCGGGTGCGAACGTCTCCATCGCCCAAAATCGCGCGTATCGTGCACCCGATTCAGGATCGCGACGCGATCGCGCCCGACGATGCCCCGGCCGCCTTCGCCCGTGTCGCCGACTGGATCGAGGCCTACTTCCGCGATCCGCGGCGGTATCCGGTGCTGTCACGTGCGAAGCCCGGTGATCTGGTCGCGGCGCTGCCGCCCCAAGCGCCGCGCGACGGCGAACCCTTCGAACGGATCTTCAGCGATTTCGAGCAGCTGGTGATCCCGGGGATCACGCACTGGAATCATCCCCGCTTCTTCGCGTACTTTGCGATCAGCTCGGCCCAGGTTGCCGTGCTGGCGGAAGCGCTGGCCGCGGCGCTCGACGTCAACGCCATGCTCTGGCGCACGTCGCCGGCGGCGACCGAACTCGAAGAGGTCACGCTGAGCTGGCTGCGTCAAATGCTCGGGCTTCCGGACACGTTCCACGGCATCGTGTACGATACGGCCTCGATCGGCGGCTTCACGGCGCTGGCCGCCGCGCGCGAATCGTTGGGACTCGACATCCGGACGCGCGGGATGGCCGGACGCGACGATCTGCCGCCGCTGCGCGTGTACGTCACCGAACACACGCACTCGCACATCGAGAAGGGCGCGATCGCACTCGGGATCGGCCGCGAGAACGTGGTGAAGATTCCGGTCGACGAACGCTTCGCGATGATCCCCGCAGCGCTCGCAGCGGCGATCGACCAGGATCACGCCGCCGGGCGCCGCGCGATGTGCGCGGTCGCCACCGTCGGCACGACGTCCACGACGTCGAGCGATCCGGTCGCTGAAATCCGCGCGCTGACCCGCGAGCGCGGCGTGTGGCTGCACGTCGACGCCGCGTACGGGGGGCCGGCCGCGATCCTGCCGGAGTTCCGCTGGCTGCTCGACGGTGCGCACGAGGCCGATTCGCTGGTCGTGAACCCGCACAAGTGGATGTTCGTGCCGATCGATTTGAGCGTGCTCTACGTGCGTGATCTCGAACTGCTGCGGCGCACCTTCGCCCTGGTCTCGGACGTTCTGGTCACGCCCGAGTCCGACGGCCGGAATTATATGGACTACGGTCTCCAGCTCGGGCGCCGTTTTCGCGCGCTCAAGCTGTGGTTCGTCCTGCGCACGTACGGCGTGAGGGGCATGCAGGAACGGCTGCGAGGGCATATAGCGCTGGCGCAGGAGCTCGCCGGTTGGATCGCCGCCGAGCCGGGTTGGGAAATCGCCGCGCCGCACCCGCTCTCCGTCGTCTGTTTCCGTCATGTTCCGCCTGCGATGCCGGACCCGGCTGCGGTCGACGCGCACAACCTCGCGGTCATGGATGCCGTCAACGCCGGCGGCGAGGTCTTCTTGTCGTCGACGCGACTCTACGGGCGCGTGGTGCTGAGGATCGCAATCGGGAACGAACGCACCACCCGCGACGACGTCGCGCTGGCGTGGGAACTGCTGCGCCGCGAAGCGCGAGCCCACTGATGCCGACCGTGCATCGCGCGACCCTGGCGGACTCAGCGGCGGCATGGACGCTGGTCGATGAATACAGCCGCGATTTCGGGATCGTGGTCCAGGATGACGCGGTCTCGTTTCGGGGCTATTTGGCCGGGTCGGGTGCGCTCTGGCTGGCCCGGGAGAGCGACGACGTCATGGGCTGCGTGGGCCTCCGCCCGCTGCCGAACGTGGGTCCCGAAGCCGGTGAGGTGAAGCGCTTATACGTGCGGCCGTCGCATCGGAGGAAGGGCGTCGCCGATGCGCTGATGGACGCGCTCGAAGCCGGTGCGCGGGAGAACGGATACACCGCGCTCTACTTGGACACGAAGGACGACATGCCCGCGGCGATCCGCTTCTACGAACGGCGGGGATACCAGCGCGTTTCGCGCTACAACGACAACCCGCAGGCGACGATCTTCATGCGGCGGCTGCTGTGATCTTCGATCACGTCGACCTGCGCGTGACCGACGTCGATCGCGTCCGGACGTTCTACGACGCGTTCCTGCGGCCGTTCGGGTTTCGGGGACGCCCGCAGGAGGACGGCACGCTGGTCTATTTCCGGCTCGAAAACCGGCGCGTGCGCGAAGCGATCGCTATCATCGGCGACGAGCTCCATCGGCCGAACGCGACCCGCTTGGCCTTCAGTGCGGCGAGCCGCGACGACGTCGACCGCATCGCGGCGATCGCGGCCGGCGCCGGCGCGCGATCGTACGAAGCGCCCGCCCTCTGCGACGAGATCGCGGAGAACTACTACGCGTCCTTTTTCGAAGATCCGGACGGCAACCGCCTCGAAGTCGTCTGCCGCTGACGGCGGCCGCTCGCGGTTAGAAGACGCGCAGGTACTCGGCGCGTTCCCATGGGTGGACGGCGCGGCGGTAGCGTTCGTATTCGGCCAGCTTTGCGTCACGGAATGCATGGTAGATATGATCGCCCAGCGCGCCGCGAATCACGAGGTCTTCGTCGAGCGCGGAGATCGCCTGCCGCAGCGATCGCGGCAGCATCTTGATCGCGTGCTCGGTGCGGAAGCGTTCCGGCAGCTCGTAGGTCGAGCCGGTAAAGGGATCGCCGGGCAGACTGCGCGCGCGGATGCCGTCGGCCAGCGCTTCGACCAGGACGGCCAGCGCGAGATACGGATTGCACGAGGCGTCCGGGCTGCGCACTTCGATCAACGGCGGTTCGTTCCCGAAAGCGGGTGGGACGCGCACCAGCGCGTTGGCGCTGCGATGCGACCACACCGTGTAGACCGGCGCGTCCCAGGCGGCGACCAGACGCTTGTAGGAGTTCACGGTCGGGTTGCAGACCGCGGTGAACCCCGGCGCGTGGTCGAGCAGTCCGGCGATGGCGTGCAGACGCACGGCTTCGTCGAGGTCGCCGAGCGCAAAGTAGATGTGGAGCCCGCTCCCGGCCGACTCTTCCAGCGGCTTGGGCATGAAGGTCGCATGCAGGCCATGGCGCTGCGCGATCCGGCGCACGACGCCGCGGACGGTCAGCAGGCGATCTGCCACCGTCAGCACGCCGGCTGCTGAGAGATCCAATTCGTGCTGGCCCGCGCCATGTTCGTGGTGCGCGCTCGAAATAGGTATCCCCATCGCTTCGAGCGCGATGCTGGTCGCGAGGCGAGCTTCCTGGCCGCGGTCGCTGGCGGAAAAGTCGAAGTACGAACCCGCGTCGCTGGTGCGCGTCGTGGGCGAACCATCGGCGTCGAGATCGAAGAGGTAGAACTCGACCTCGAGTGCCGCCTGGGTGGCCTGCAGCACGTCGCCCGCGTCCTCGAGCACGCGCTTGAGCGTCGTGCGGGCGCAGCCCTCGAACGGCGTTCCGTCCGGCATCTGGATGTCGCACAGGATCCGCGCCTCGACCTGTCCGTCTTCGGTCCACGGCAGGACGACGAACGTCGCCGGATCGGGGCTGAGGACCATGTCGACTTCTTCACCGCGCACGAAGCCGTCGATCGAGCCGCCGTCGAAGGTGACCTTCCCGCTGAAGGCGTCGTCGAGTTCGTTGACGGGAATCGAAACGCTCTTCTGGATGCCGAGCACGTCGACGAAGGCGAGGCGCACCCAACGCACGCCGCGTTCCTTGGCGATCGCGATCACGGAGCGCCGAGCGGCGGCAGCGTCTTTCACGGTCGTCAGCACGCCCGGCAACTCGCCGGTTCACGAACGAGCGCGATCATGCGGATTCACCCTCTTTCGGAGGCTGAATCCAGCTCGGCTTCGCCTCGTCAATCAGGATCAGGGTTGACCCGGGACGTCTCATGTGTCGAGGGCGTCGACGGCCAACGCGGCGCGTACGGTCAGCTGATCGTGCGGGGAATCGAGATCGAGACGCCCGATCTCGCCGATCTGCCGCAGCCGGTAGAAGACCGTGTGCCGGTGCACGTTCAGACGCGCGGCGGCTTCCTTGATGTTTTGTCCGACGTCGAAGAAGAGCTTGAGCGTGCGCACGAGTTCGGTCTGGTGTTTGTCATCGTAGGCGCGCAGCGGATCCAGAACGCGCGTCGCGAACGAGCGCCAGTCCTCGCGAGTTGCACCCGTCCGGTGCAGCAGCGGGTAGACGCCTAAGTCGTCGTACGGCATCACGCGTCCGCCGCCGAACATCCGGCGCGCGATCGTCATCGCCTCGCGCGCTTCGTCGACGCTTTGCGCGACCGAGATCATCTCGGCATGCCGGCCCACGCCGCCGACCACCTTGACCTCGAGGCCCGCGCGTCCGATCCCGCGCGGGATCAGCGTGGCGGCAGTCCGCGCGTTGGCCGCGTCGACTTCCAGCGGGGCAGGGACGAGGAAGAAGAAGCCGCCGCCGCGTTCGATCACCACGACGTCACCGGTGCGCGTACCGAGCGTGTCGAGGCAGACGCGACGGATCTCGGCATTTCGTTGCGCCGCAACCGCTTCGTCGAGTCCCTCACCCTCGACCGCGACCGCGACGTAGCCCAGAGCCAAGGAAATCCCGCGCGCTTGCGCGTCTTCACGTGCCTCGAGCGGATCCTCGTAGGCGCGCGCTAGGAGCCGGTCCCAAAATCCGCGCCGGCGTCCGCGCCCTGCCCCGGCGTCGCGGGAGAGCTCGACCGCGATCTGCGCCGCGGTGAGCCGGATGAGCCCGGCGTGCTCGTCGATCGGGCGCGCGCTGGATGGAAAAACCGAGATCCAGCCGAGGCGCGTCTCGCCGGCGCGAACCGGAAATGCGCGCGCACGCGGGTCGGCCGGCGCCGTCAACGCGACGCCGTCTTCAACGTCGCCCTGGTGTGAGATGAGGTCGCGCACCGATGCGGGGATCGCGCGCTCGCCCGTCCCTGCGACGGCGAGGTGCCGCCACTGCGTGTCTTCGACCAGCACGGTCGCATCGATCGCGGCTGCCAGATGCGATGCGAGCGCCTGCGGACCGCCGCCGCCGGCTGCGATCCGGGCCAGCCCTTCGGCGTAGGCGAGCAATGTCTCCGGGCCGTCGCGGCGGATGCGGCGAGCCGGCACAACCTTCTCGTGCACTTCGGCCTGTTCCGTGCCTGCGACGGAGCGGCCTCCGCCCGCGGCGAACGCGGCGCCATGCAGTTGCTGTCGGTCCACCTCTACGTCGCGTTCGTCGTCGCCGCGCTCGCGGTCGTCGCGGTCTGGCGCCGCCCCGAACGGCGCATCACGCTCTACGTCGTGACGCTGCAGATCCTGCTCGGCCTGATCCTGCTGACGCAGTCGCTCCGTGCTCCGGCCGGCCACTACGCGCTCGCCGTGCTCGGCTGGGCCGGCTACATGGTCGCCAACGGGCTGGCGAAGCGACCCGAGAAAGCCGACACGGCGCGGGTCATCGCGGGCATCTCCTCGCTGCTGATCCTCGGTGCGTATTACATCGGGATGCACGCGGTGAGAACGGGAACGTAGGGCTCTTCCGAGCCTCCGAGATCAGCCGCCGCCGGCGATCGACTGCCAGACGTAGATCAGCGCGAGGCCGCCGATGATGACGGCGGTGCCCCAGCCGATGACGTTGGCCGTGCGCGAGTTGACGTGGATGCCCATCACCCGCGGACGGTTGATGACGATCAGCATCAGCACGAGCTCGAGCGGCAGCAGAATCCCCTGCACGACCTGTGCGTAGAAGATCAGCTTGAAGAGCGACGCTTTCGGAACCAGCAGCACCAGCCCGGCACCGAGCAGCACCGCTCCGCCGAAGAGCGTGTAGAAGACCGGGGCTTCGCGAAAGCGGCGGTCGAGCGACGCTTCGAGTCCGAACGCTTCGCAGACGATGTACGCCGTCGAGAGCGGAAGCACGGTGGCGGTGAAGATGCCTGCGTTGAGGATCCCGAACGCGAACAGCAGCGACGCGAACGTGCCGGCGAACGGCTGCAGGGCCAGCGCGAAGTCCTGCGCTTGCGCCGTGTCGATGTTGAGCGGCGGGTGACCGGTGTGCAGCGTTTCCTGATAGATCGTCGCGCCGTTCGCGATCACCATGAAGCCGGCCAGCACGATCGCGAGGATCGAGCCGACGACGACGTCGGCCCGAATCATCGGCAAGTCGCGGGCTCGCGAACCCTTGTCGACGACCGCTGACTGTAAGAAGAACTGCATGTACGGCGAGATCGTAGTACCGATCAAACCCACGACGGTGACCAGGAAGGCGGGATCGTGCACGATTTGCGGCACGAAAGCGCCCCGTGCGACTTGGCCCCAGTCGGGATTCGCGCGCACGCCCGAGACGACGTAGCTGAGATAGATCAGCGAAAAGATGACGAAGATCCGCTCGACGATTCGGTTCGGAAGCCGCAGGACGAGCAGAAACACCACGATCGTCGCCAGCGGGACCGTGATGTAGTGCGAGACGCGAAAGATCTCCGACGCGGCGGCGATCCCGGCAAACTCCGTCGCTGCAATCCCGGTGTTGATGAAGAAGAGCGCGACCATCGTGAAGAACGTCGTGCGCAAGCCGAAGTTCTCGCGGATCAGTCCGGCCAGGCCTTGACCCGTTACGGCGCCCATGCGACCCGCCATCTCCTGGACCACGATCAGCGAGACGGTCAGCGCGACGAGCGTCCACAGCGTCGCATAGCCGAATTTGGCGCCGGCTGCGGAGTAGGTTGCGATGCCGCCGACGTCGTTGCCGGCCGAGGCCGTGATGAAGCCCGGGCCGAGCACGGCGAAGAACGCGAAGATCGATCGCCGCGAAAGTCGCACCGGGCAGTCCTCTTAGGTCGCCGCTTCGGCGCGGCGCCGCTGGCCGCGCTTCGTAAAGCGCGGCAGCTTCTTCGTCAACCGCTCGGGGATGATCGCATCGATCGCATCATCGACCGTGACGATGCCGAGCATGGTTCCCTGCTCGTCGGTCACCGGGCAGGCCAGCAAGTCGTAGCGCGCGATCGTGCCGGCGACGTCTTCGGCTGAGAGATCGGGCCGCACCGAGACGATGCTCTGGTCCATGATCGTGTGGATCGTCGCGTCGGGCTCGGCCAGCAGCAGGGTGCGCAGCGAGAGAACACCGAGCAGCTTCTCCGCCTGGTCGAGCACGTAGAGGTAATAGATAAACTCGGTGACGGGGGCGATCTGTCGAATTTTTGCGATCGTCGCTTCGACGGTGCGATGCTGATAGATCCACACGTAGTCGGTCGTCATCAGGCCGCCGGCCGTATCGTCGGCATACGCGACGAGTTCGCGCAGGTCGTCCGCCGTCTGGGCGTCCATCTCGGCGAGCAGTTCGTTCTGCCGCTCCTCCGGCAGCTCGCCGAGCAGATCGGCCGCGTCGTCCGAATCCATCTCTTCGATGATGTCCGCGGCACGTTCGGTGCCGAGATCGTCGATGATCGAGCGTTGAACCTCCGGTTCGAGGTGCTCGAACGCGTCGGCGGCCGTTTCGTCATCGAGCGACTTCACGACCCGCGCCGCGTCCTGGGCCGACAGCTCGCCGATGATGTGGGCCAGCTCGGAGGGATGCAGACGCGAAAGACGATGCTCGCTGACCGAGAGCTGAATCTGCGTTGGGCTGAGGTCGTGCAGCGGCGCGACGTTGTCCCACGCGATCAAGGCGCGCGGGATTCGCTCGAGCAGCGCCGGCACGACCTTGGCCACGCCGAGCCGGCGCAGCAGGCCGGCGACCCCAATGTCGGCTGCCACGACGCGCAGCGCGCCGCCCGTGCGGGCCACCTCGATGTCGTTGATACGAACGACCTTGCGGCCGTCGACGTCGACGATCTGCTTGTCGAAAAGGTCTTC